>ERZ808028.105-NODE-105-length-90154-cov-5.897610_pt1 | contig 90154 bp, 95 predicted proteins | sample MGYA00380184_ERZ808028 | MGnify/ENA primary metagenome ERZ808028 (study PRJEB31490, sample SAMN06133397) | mouse gut metagenome | isolation source: J8_1 | host: mice | place: China: Chengdu | collected 2015-05 ... | reverse complement strand
GGGAGAGGCACTCAAAACACACGCCAGTCTGAAACTTGCAGTATTGACGGGCTGTCTTCGGATTTCAAAGGAGAGTATTTTTACCGGGCTAAATAATTTGAAGATACGTTCTGTTACAGATGTACGGTTTGATGAGTATTTTGGATTTACGGATACGGAAGTAAAGACGCTATTAGGGTATTATGGATATCCGAATAGCTATGATGTGGCAAAGAAGTGGTATAATGGATACCATTTCGGCAATGTAGATGTATATTGTCCATGGGATGTATTAAATTATTGTGATTCATTATTGGATGATGAAGAAGCACAGCCGGAGAATTACTGGATCAATACCAGCAGCAATGACGCAGTAAAGCGGTTTATTCAGGAATCAGCCAATTATACGACTAAACGGGAGATTGAAAGCCTGGTAGCAGGTGAGGTTATTACAAAGGAGATTCATCAGGAGCTAACATATCCAGAGGTTTACCAGACGATAGACAATATCTGGAGCCTGCTCTTTACCACTGGCTATCTGACCCAGCGGGGAAAAGCAGAGGGAAGGCAGATGAAGTTGGCAATTCCCAATCTGGAGATCCGGGATATTTATGTGACGCAGATCATGGAGTTTTTTAAAGAGAATGTCCAGGAAGACGGCGATACGCTGAACCGTTTCTGTGATGCCCTGCGAAATAAGGATGTGGAAAATGTAGAGAAAATTTTCACGGAATATTTAAGAAGAACTATCAGTATCCGGGATACAGCTGTAAGAACAAACATGAAAGAAAACTTTTACCATGGCGTTCTGCTTGGAATTTTAGGTGTGAAGAACCGATGGGGAATTTCTTCCAACAGGGAAATGGGCGAAGGCTATGCCGATATCCTTGCGGAACCGGATACCGGAGATATGGGGATCATCATAGAAGTGAAATATGCACACGACGGAGATTTGGACGCTGCTTGCAAAGAAGCATTAAAGCAGATCGAGTATACCAGATATGAAGATGACCTTGAAGACGACGGGGTAGAGAATATCCTCAAATATGGGATTGCATGTTATAAAAAGCGGTGCAGGGTTATGCTCGCAGAAAAATAATGAAAATATAAACTGAAAGGAAACCTATGAGAAAACTAGCCTTAAATGATGAAATATTACTTAAAATCGAAAAACCTGCCCGTTACATCGGGAATGAAGTAAACAGCGTCATGAAAGACCCTGAAAAAGTGGACATCCGCTTCGCCATGTGTTTTCCCGACGTATACGAAATCGGTATGTCCCACTTAGGCATCCAGATTCTCTACGACATGTTCAACCGTCGGGACGACGTCTGGTGCCAGCGTGTCTACTCCCCTTGGGTAGACCTTGACAAGATTATGAGAGAGGAGCACATCCCCTTATTTGCCCTGGAATCCCAGAAACCTATAAAAGAATTTGATTTCCTTGGAATCACTATTCAGTACGAGATGTGCTACACTAACATTCTCCAAATCCTGGACTTAAGCGGGATCCCCTTATCTGCCTGTGACCGCGGGGAGACTGACCCCATCGTAATCGGCGGAGGTCCCTGCACCTATAATCCAGAGCCTCTGGCAGAATTCTTCGACCTGTTCTATATTGGAGACGGAGAGACGGTTTATGACCAACTGTTGGATGCCTACAAAGAAAACCGAAAAAATGGCGGCTCCAGGAAGGAGTTTTTGGAGAAAGCGGCAAAGCTTAAAGGAATCTACGTACCAGGGTTCTATGAAGTAAGCTACAAAGAAGACGGAACCATCGCCTCCTTTTTGCCTGTAAATCCCCACGCAAAAACCACCATCCAGAAACAGATGGTGAAAAATCTTACGGATACCTATTACCCCAAGGCCCCTGTAGTTCCCTTTATTAAGATCACCCAAGACCGCGTCGTATTAGAGATTCAGAGAGGATGCATCAGGGGATGCCGCTTTTGTCAGGCAGGAATGATTTACCGTCCCACACGGGAGAGGAATGTGGAAATGTTAAAGCAATATGCTTATCAGATGCTTAAGAACACTGGTCATGAGGAGATTTCCTTAAGCTCTCTAAGCTCAAGCGATTACAGCCAACTAAAAGAGCTGGTAACGTTTCTGATTGAGGAGTTCAAAGGGAACGGCATCAATATCAGCCTTCCATCCCTACGAATCGACGCCTTTTCCCTGGATGTGATGGGCAAGGTACAGGATATCCGAAAGAGCAGCCTTACATTTGCACCGGAAGCAGGCTCTCAGCGGATGAGGGATGTCATAAACAAAGGACTGACCGAGGAGATGATCCTAGATGGGGCAGGACAGGCTTTCGAGGGCGGCTGGAATAAGGTGAAGCTTTACTTCATGCTGGGGCTTCCCACCGAGACAAAGGAGGACATGAAGGAGATTCCCCGCCTTGCAGATAAGATTGCCAGAAGGTACTATGAGCTTCCCAAGGATAGGCGCAATGGAAAGTGCCAGATTACCACCAGCACCTCCTTCTTTATCCCGAAGCCGTTTACGCCCTTCCAATGGGCGAGAATGTACAACAACGACGAATATATCGCCAGAGCAGCCATTGTGAAGCATGAATTTAACGAGCAGCTAAACCGTAAAAGTCTGAAATACCACTGGCACGACGCAGAGGTGACGGTGTTAGAGGGTGTTTTTGCCAGAGGTGACCGGAAGCTTTCTAAGGTAATCAGGGAAGCCTACCGCCTGGGATGTCTCTATGATTCCTGGACAGAAAACTTTGACAATGAGAAATGGATGAAGGCCTTTGAAAATACCAGAATAGAGATTGGCTTCTACAATCTCAGGGAGAGGGACGCAGACGAAATCTTCCCCTGGGATTTCATCGATATCGGCGTAACCAAGGAATTTTTATATCAGGAGTGGCAGCATGCCAAAAAAGGCGAGGTGACGCCCAACTGTCGGGTGAAATGCTCTGGCTGCGGAGTCATGAAGTATAAAGGAGGTGTCTGTGTTGAAAGCAAGAATTAAGTTTCGCAAATATGGCGTCATGCGGTTTATTGGCCATCTGGACGTGATGCGGTTCTTCCAGAAGGCCATGCGGCGGGCAGATATTCCCATTGCGTTCACAGGCGGTTACAGCCCTCATATGATTATGTCCTTTGCACAGCCTTTGGGAGTAGGAGTCACCAGTGACGGGGAATATCTGGATATTGAGTTAAAAGAAGACATTGAGCTTGCCGAAGCGGTCAGACGGCTGAATGAGGTGATGGTAGAGGGTATGGAGGTAATAAGCTTTGTCAGAATCCCAGACGACAAAAAGAGCAGCGGTATGACCATTGTTGCAGGCGCACGCTATGAGGTAACGCTTTTGGAATCCGCCAAGTCAGCAGATATTACGAGAGCATTTCCATCCTCCTGGCAAACAAAGCTTGAAGATTTTATGGGGCAGGAGAGCATAGTAGTCCTAAAAAGAACTAAGCGCAGCGAGATGGAGGTTGACATAAAACCCATGATCTACCAGATGGAATTTAAAGAAGAAGGAATTCATCTGTTTCTGGCGGCAGGAAGCGAGCAGAATCTAAAACCAGACCTTGTAATGGAGTCTTTTGTGAAGTTTATAGGCGAAAATCCAGAGAGTGTTCCTTTTCATTACCACCGTATAGACGTGTATGCGAGAGGGCCCAAAGGGACTTTCGTACCTCTGGATGAACTAAAGCTGCCATAAACATAGGAGTATATTGATATGAGTAAAAAAGAAGTCAAAACTAATGCCATGCGAATCTTGGACCGCCAGAAGATTCCCTATGAATATGAAGAATATGAGTGCGAGGATTTTACCGACGGCATACAGGTTGCCGACCAGTTAGGCTATGACCATGCCCTGGTCTATAAGACCCTGGTAACCACAGGGAAATCAGGCCAGCACTATGTATTCGTCATCCCAATCGAGGAGGAGATTGATTTCAAGAAAGCCGCAAGGGTGGTGGGGGAAAAATCCTTAGAGCTTTTGCATTTAAAATCTCTGACCCAAGTAACCGGCTATGTGCGGGGAGGCTGCACGGCAATCGGTATGAAGAAGCAGTACCCAACCGTAATCCATGAAGCGGCCTGCGGCCTTGAATATATCCATGTAAGCGGCGGCAAACTTGGAATGCAGTTAAAGTTAAGCCCAGACGACCTTAGGAGAGCTGCGAACGCTCAATTTGCAGATATAATCCACATTTAGAAAGGAATACTTATGAATACAGTAATATTTGACGTGGGAAATGTATTGGCAGGCTATGACTGGAAAAGTTACCTGCGAACCTTCCAGTATCCGGAGGAAATTTACGAAAGAATAGGAAATGCTGTTTTTGACAACGAGGACTGGCTTGAGGGCGACATCGGACGCATTTCCATGGAGGAATGGCTTAAGCTATTTATTGAGAATGCGCCGGATTTAGAACAAGAGATTCGGAAGGTAATCGGCGGATTTGAAGGCACTATTGTACCTTTGTCTTACACAGAGGAGTGGATTGCCTATTTCCGAAGCCTTGGATACAAGCTATACTATCTTTCAAACTATTCAAGAGAGCTTTATGAAAGAACAAGGGACAAGCTAAGCTTTCTTGACACCTTTGACGGCGGGATATTTTCCTATGAAGTCAAGTGCATCAAACCAGATGAGAGGATTTACAAAATTTTGCTGGACCGTTATTCCATCTGTCCCAAAGACGCAATCTTTTACGACGACCGACCGGAGAATGTGGAGGCTGCCGTAAGACTTGGGATGAAGGGGATTGTATTTCGTCAAGATATTCCATTGCAGATGATGGGAAAATGATGTAAGATAGAGAGAGTCTGAAAAAGCAGATACAAAAATGTAGTTTGGAGGATTACATAAGAAGATGAATAAGGTCGTAAAATTCGGTGGAAGTTCACTGGCAAGCGCAGAACAGTTTAAGAAGGCAGCAAGAATTATCAACAAGGATGAAGCCCGCAGATATGTGATTCCCTCTGCCCCTGGAAAACGTACGCCAGGAGATACAAAGGTAACGGATATGCTTTACAGGTGCTATAACCTCGCTACAATGGACGATGAGTATGAGGAAGAATTTGAGGAGCAGTTGTCTGCAATTCGGGCACGTTATGACGAAATTATAGCAGGACTTGGACTTTCCATTGACCTGAGTGATGAATTTAAGACCATCCGTACGAAGTTCAGTCAGAAGGCGGGCAGAGACTATGCCGCCTCCAGAGGAGAATATTTGAACGGTATCTTGATGGCAGAGTATCTGGGCTTCGCGTTCGTGGATGCCGCAGAAGTGATTTGTTTCGACGAGGAGGGGAATTTTGACGACGAACGGACAAACGATGTTTTGTCAAAGCGTCTATCAGACACCCCCAAGGCTGTGATTCCCGGCTTCTATGGGGCAATGCCTGGCGGGAAGGTGAAGACATTTTCCAGGGGAGGCTCGGATATTACAGGCTCTATCGTTGCAAAGGCGGTACATGCGGACATGTATGAGAACTGGACGGATGTATCGGGCTTTCTGGTGGCAGACCCAAGCGTGGTTAAAAATCCTAAGGCCATCGACGTGATTACCTACCGTGAGCTTAGAGAGCTTTCCTATATGGGGGCCACTGTTCTCCATGAGGACGCTATTTTCCCTGTGCGCAAGGAAGGGATTCCTATTAATATCCGCAATACCAACTCACCGGAGGATAAGGGGACGTTAATCGTGGAGGGCACCTGTCGAAAGCCAAGGTTCGTCATCACAGGCATTGCTGGAAAGAAGGATTTTGCTTCGATTACGGTAGAGAAAGCCATGATGAACGCGGAGGTGGGCTTCTGCAAGAAGGTGCTGGAGGTATTTGAGGAAAACGAGATTTCCATTGAGCATATGCCCTCAGGAATTGACACCATGACCATTTTTGTCCATCAGGATGAATTTGAAGAAAAGGAGCAGAAGGTCATTGCCGGAATCCACAGAAGTGTAGAGCCGGATTTTCTTGAGCTGGAATCTGACCTTGCCTTAATTGCCGTCGTGGGAAGAGGAATGAAGGCCACCCGTGGAACATCTGGAAGGATTTTTTCCGCTCTTGCCCATGCCAACGTCAATGTAAAGATGATTGACCAGGGTTCAAGTGAGTTGAACATTATTATTGGCGTCCGCAACCATGATTTTAAAGACGCAATTAATGCCATTTATGATATATTTGTCAATACGATGATATAAGGGAAGGAGCTGCTCATGAATATTTTGTTTTTCTTAAAGCCAAAGAGCGAGCTGGCTTATATTTATGACTATCACACGGTCCGCCAGGCTTTGGAGATTATGGAGTATCACAAATATTCCTCTGTGCCCATTCTGAGTAAAGATGGAAGATACATTGGCTCTATCACAGAGGGGGATTTGCTCTGGTCGCTGAAACGCTGGAATCTTCTGACGATTAAGGATACAGAGGAGATTAGCGTGATGAAGGTAGACCGGAGGCTTTACCACCAGTGTGTGACAGCCAAATCCAAGATGGAGGATTTAATCGGGCGGGCAATGGAGCAGAATTTTGTTCCAGTTGTGGACGACCAGGGACATTTTATTGGAATCATTACCCGACGGGATATTATCGAATACTGCTACAACAGGATGAAAGGATGCGAAGAAAGCCATGATCATTGATTTTCATACACATATATTTCCAGATAAGATTGCGAAAAGCACGCTTGATTTCCTTGTGGGCGTCTGTTGTGGGGTAAAGCCTTATACAGACGCTACATATTCAGGGCTTTTAAACTCCGCTAAGGAGTCGGGTGTTGATTTGTGCGTGGCTCTGCCCGTCGCCACAAAGGTTTCCCAGGCAGAATCCATCAACCGTTTTGCGGCTCAGTACCAGGAGGGCCCCATTCTTTCTTTTGGAGGAATCCATCCGGCATGTGAGAATTATAAGGAGATTCTGCGGCATGTAAAATCTCTTGGAATGAAGGGGATTAAGCTGCATCCGGATTATCAGGATATGTATTTCAACGATATCCGCTATAAGAGGCTGATTGATTATGCGTCAGAGCTGGGACTCATTATCAGCGTCCACGCAGGCATAGACCCCAAATGTCCAGAAGACGTCCATTGTACGCCAAAGATGGCCCGCGAGGTGATTCAGGAGGTACAGCCCCAAAAGCTGGTTCTTGCCCATTTAGGCGGAAATCTGCTCTGGGATGAGGTAGAGCAGGAGCTTGTGGGCCTTGACGTGTTTTTTGATACAGGGGTGGTTCTTCACCTTATTGACAGAGACCAGTTCGTTCGCATCGTCCGAAGCCATGGAGTGGATAAGATTCTCTTTGCCACAGATTCACCGTGGAAGGGACAGAAACAATATATAAAGCTATTGTCAGATATGCCTCTTAAGCCAGAGGAGAAGGAGATGATATTCTCCCAAAACGCATGTCGTCTGTTGGAAATATAATTTTATTGGATTATAGCTTGAATTATGTAAAAATGTATGTTATACTTTACCAGTATGCCGCACAACGAGGTTTAAAAGTTCTCTGTGTAAGGGACACCGCAGTTGGCGAGTAATGATAATAGGAGGTGCCATATGTACGCGATCATAGCAACAGGTGGTAAACAGTACAAAGTAGCCGAAGGCGATATCATTAAAGTAGAAAAACTTGGTGTGGAAGCCGGAGAGACTTATACATTTGACCAGGTGCTTGCAGTCAGTGACAATGGATTAAAGATTGGAAATCCGACTGTAGCAGGGGCAACCGTAGAGGCTTCCGTAGTAGAGAATGGAAAAGCCAGAAAAGTCATTGTCTACAAGTATAAGAGAAAAACAGGATACCACAAAAAGAACGGTCACAGACAGCAGTATACTGCAGTAAAGATCGAAAAAATTCATGCTTAATATTGGAGAACATCCATGATTCATGTAACCATTTACCAGAATGAGAATAGCGAGTGTGTCGGATTCCGAACGGAAGGACATGCAGGATACAGTGAGAAGGGTTCTGATGTTGTGTGTGCGGCGGCTTCTATGCTGGTGATTAACACGATAAATGCAATAGAACGATATGCGAAGGATCCATGTTCTGTAATTAATAACGATGAGGTGGGCTTGATCGCATATTATCTTGTAAACGGATATCCTTCTGCGGATGCTGGTCTGTTGTTGAATACCATGATTCTTGGTCTGGTAAATATGGCGGATGATGACAACTATGCAGAATATATTGATTTAACATTCGAGGAGGTGTGACGATTATGATGCAATTAAACCTTCAGTTTTTCGCTCACAAGAAAGGTGTAGGTTCTACAAAGAACGGCAGAGATTCTGAGTCTAAGAGACTGGGCGCCAAGAGAGCAGACGGACAGTTTGTGAAAGCAGGGAACATCCTTTACAGACAGCGTGGAACGAAGATTCATCCGGGCGTTAATGTTGGACGCGGCGGTGATGATACATTATTTGCACTTGTTGACGGCGTTGTAAGATTTGAAAGAAAAGGAAGAGATAAGAAGCAGGTTTCTATCTATCCGGTAGCTTAAGCAATTGTGATTGTTAGGAGAGTGTTGCGGAATAACTGTTATCAGTTAGATGGCAACACTCTTTTTTCAACCTCTATGATTCAGCCATTTATGTTAGGAAAGGGGAACATTTATGTTTGCAGACAGGGCGAAAATCTTAATACGGTCGGGAAAAGGCGGCGACGGTCACGTCAGCTTTAGGAGGGAATTATATGTTCCCAACGGCGGGCCGGACGGCGGAGACGGCGGGCGCGGCGGCGACGTGATATTTGAGGTGGATGAAGGTCTTAATACTCTGCAGGACTACCGCCACAGAAGGAAATTTGCCGCAAAGGACGGTCAGCCGGGAGGCAAGAGACGCTGCCACGGCGGGGATGCAGAGGATATCGTCTTAAAGGTACCTGAAGGGACTGTTGTAAAGGAGGCGGAGTCTGGCAAAGTGATTGCGGATATGTCCGGCAAAAACCGTCGTCAGATTATCTTAAAAGGCGGAAGAGGCGGCCTTGGTAATCAGCATTACGCTACCTCCACCATGCAGGTTCCCAAATACGCACAGCCAGGACAGCCCTCCCGTGAGCTTTGGGTTACTCTGGAGCTTAAGGTAATCGCAGACGTGGGACTGGTAGGTTTTCCCAATGTGGGCAAGTCTACCCTGCTTTCTCGTGTTACCAATGCACAGCCGAAGATTGCCAACTACCATTTCACTACACTGAATCCCAATCTGGGGGTTGTGGACCTTGAGGACAGCCAGGGCTTCGTCATTGCGGATATTCCTGGGCTGATTGAGGGCGCCTCGGAGGGTGTGGGACTGGGCCATGAGTTTTTGCGCCATATTGAGCGTACGAAGCTGATGATCCATGTGGTGGATGCCGCAGGTACAGAGGGAAGAGACCCTGTGGAGGATATTTACAAGATTAATGCCGAGCTAGAAGCATATAATCCTGAGATTGCCAAAAGACCTCAGATTATAGCAGCTAATAAGATTGACGCAGTCTATCAGGAGGGAGAGGATCCCATTGCCCGCTTAAAGGCAGAATTTGAGCCAAAAGGTGTTAAGGTTTACCCCATTTCAGGCGTGACGGGAGAAGGGCTTAGCAAACTTTTGTATGCCGTATCAAAGGAGCTTCAGGGAATGGATTCCACACCTGTGGTATTTGAGCAGGAGTATTTTCCGGAGGAGGAGTTAATCTATGAAAACCTTCCTTATACGGTTGAAATAGAAGATGGCGTCTACGTTGTGGAGGGGCCCAAGATTGAGAAGATGCTGGGTTATACGAATCTGGATTCGGAAAAAGGGTTCGCCTTCTTCCAGAAATTCTTAAAAAATACTGGGATTCTTGACGAGCTTGAAAAAGCCGGTATAAAGGAGGGGGACACGGTGCGTATGTACGGACTGCAGTTCGATTACTATAAGTAAGCGCCCTGTTTATTTTCTTTGCAATTTGCAGGCAAATGGATTACAATAAAAAGGAGATAAGAAATGACGACAAAGCAGAGAGCCTATCTAAAGGGTCTTGCAATGACTATGGAGCCGATTTTTCAGGTCGGAAAGAACAGTATGACGCCAGAGCTTACCAAAGCCATTGAGGAGGCTCTGACAGCGCGTGAGCTTATTAAGATCAGTGTGCTTAAGAATTGTGCCGACGACCCGCGGGAATTGGCCAATATGATTGCAGAGCGTACACACTCGGACGTGGTGCAGGTCATCGGTAAAAAGATTGTCCTATATCGGGAAGGGAAAGATAAGAACCGCAAGATAGAACTTCCGAGATAGAATTTAATAATGGTGAATTTTGGAATGGAGTTGGATAGACTATGAAGATTGGAATTATGGGCGGAACCTTTGATCCCATACACAATGGGCATTTGATGCTTGGGAGGGCTGCCCTGGAAGCATTCGGCCTTGATAAAGTGTGGTATATGCCCAATGGGAATCCGCCTCATAAAGACATTTCCTCCATTGAAACGGATGTGCAGGACAGAGTGGAGATGGTAAGGCTTGCCATATCCTCCTGCAAAGAGTTCCGTCTGGAGCCCTATGAGGCCAAACGAAGGGAAGTATCCTATTCTTATAGTACAATGGAGTATTTCAAGGGAATCTACCCTGAAGATGATTTTTATTTTATTATAGGAGCAGATTCACTGTTTATGATTGACCAGTGGGTGCATCCAGAGAGGATTTTCCCCACATGTACTGTGCTGGCGGCTTACAGGGATGAGATTAACACCAGGCAGGAGATGGAAGAAAAGATTCGCAAGCTGAACGAGATTTATGGCGCTCGGATTCGGCTGCTGGTGACGCCTCTGGTGCGAATATCCTCCCACGAGCTGAGGAAGGATGTCAGGGAGGGAAGAAGTATTGCCAAATATGTTCCAGAGGCTGTCAACGCTTATATTTTAAGGAAGAATCTATATGTAGGAGAGAATGGCATATGAACCATAAGATTACTAAGATTCGACGGAGACTAATGACAGAGCTTGATAAGGAGCGGTATGAGCATACCCTTGGAGTCATGTACACGGCGGCGGCCCTGGCCATGCGCTATGATGAGGATATTGAGAAGGCCTTGCTGGCCGGACTTCTCCATGACTGTGCAAAATGTCTGGCCGGAGATACCAAGATTAAGCTGTGTAAGAAATATCACTTAAGCGTGTCGGAGATTGAAAGGAGTAATCCCAGCCTTCTCCATGCAAAGCTTGGCGCGTTTCTTGCCGCTAAAAAGTATCATGTGAAGGACAAGGAGATTATGAATGCCATTGCCAGCCATACCACCGGCTGTCCCAATATGTCCCTTTTGGATAAGATTATCTATATTGCAGATTATATGGAGCCTGGACGAAAGGAGCTTCCTAATATGGCAGAGGTACGGAAGCTTGCATTTACCGATATTGATGCTTGTCTTTACCGGATTCTTGAGGATTCCTTAGAGTATCTGAACAGTAAGAATGAACCTGTTGACCCCATGACAAAGAAAACATATCTTTATTATAAAAGCAAAAGAGAAGGAGAGGAGGTGTAGTATGGAGAAGGTAAAAGACATGGCCCGTATTGTCTACCGTGCTCTGGAGGATAAGAAGGGAGAGGACATCTGTATAATTGATATCTCAGGTATCTCCCCACTGGCAGATTATTTTATCATTACCAGCGGTTCCAACGACAGCCAGGTAAAGGCTCTGGTGGATCATGTGGAGGATGAGATGCACAAGGCAGGACATTCGCAGATTCAGCGGGAAGGGCTTCAGACTGGGAACTGGGTGCTTCTGGATTACGGCGACGTGGTTGTCCATGTGTTCGATACGGAGAACCGAGAGTTCTATCATCTGGAGAGAATCTGGAGTGACGGAAAACGGATTGAGAGCATTGATGATCTGTAGGGGAATGTAAGAAAAAGACACTCTTCATAGACGAGACTGTATTTGTCTATGAAGGGTGTCTTTTCATGTTAGATTTTAACCGCAATATTCTCTGTACAGTACCTCCTGAATCAGCTTCGGCTGAATCTCAGGGTAGGTCCACTGGTCGGACTGTACAGGAAGATTATCCATCAAAAGGACCTCCGCCATCTCGCTTTTAAGCTTCTTACGAAAAGTCTTGATATCTGCAAGATACAACATTCCAAAGGCTTCTTCGCCAGACGGGTTCACTCTATTTTGTCCGGTTACAGAATAGACGCATACAGGCTCGATGTGGTAATCTAAAGCGCCGGTTTCCTCCACCAGCTCCCGCTTGGCGGTATCCAAGATCTTCTCACGTCTTTTACGGTGACCGCCAGGACACTCCAGAGTATTCCGCTCTTTATGCCGACAGAGCACCCATTTACCGCCTGATGTAGCGACAATCACGGCAAACTTAAGCAGGTGATCCTCAATATGCTTATAAAATCTGACTTTCATAAAACTTCCTCCAATGATTATGTGATTATGTAATTTTATCTTTAGTTAAAAAATCGAAAAACGCCAATCACTTTACCAAGAATCTGTACATCCACTACAATGATTGGCTCCATCGTATCATTCTCTGGCTGGAGGCGGATATGTCCGTCTTCCTTATAAAATGTCTTCACAGTGGCACCTTCATCAATCAGGGCAACCACCATGTCGCCGTTCTGTGCAATCGAAATCTGCTCCACAAGCACCAAATCACCACTTAGAATGCCTGCGTTAATCATGCTTTCCCCCTTTACCTTGAGCATAAAGGTGGGAGTATTAGGCATATACTCCATCGGAATGGGAAAGTAGTTCTCAATGTTCTGGTCAGCCAATATGGGTTCCCCTGCGGCCACACGTCCGATAATCGGAACATTCACCATCTCACGGCGCATAAAATTAAAGGAATCATCCAATATCTCAATGGCTCTCGGCTTGGTGGGGTCACGGCGGATATAACCGTTCTTCTCAAGGGTCTCAAGATGTGAATGAACCGAGGATGTAGACTTTAGATGAACCGCCTCGCAGATATCCCTGACTGCTGGAGGAAACCCCCGTTCTAATATCTGTGATTTGATATATTCTAATATTTCCTTCTGCTTTGGACTTATCTTACCTTGTCCCATATGAAACCTCCTTTTCGTAATATTTATAAAACTTTCACAAAGAAATCCTGTTCCTTACAAATTTCATAAATATATTTTACCACAAGATATATAAAATAGCAAACAGATGTTTAGAAAATATGTTCGGAAATATTTTCATAGGCAATAAATTACAATTTTTGGGCGGATTGAAGGGGCAATAGCGTCAGATAGATCTATACGACAAATACCGATTTTTCCAAAAGATGTAGACAAAAAGCAACATTTATGTTATAATTATCCATATTATCACATATATTGAGGGTTTGGGAGTTCTTTCAATATATAGTGTATTTAATTAATAAGGGAGGTTTTTTTATGGCAGATACAAGAAATTATCATGAGCAGACGCGTATTGACCAGACCATCCGCCTGCGGGAAGTTCTAAAATCTCTGCCGCCGTTTGCAAAAGATTATTTTCGGGCAATCGAGCCCAAATCCTCGGCAAAGACAAGGATTAACTATGCATACGACGTCCGTATTTTTTTTCATTTTCTAATGGAGAACAATCCTGTATACAAGAATTATTCCATTGAGCAGTTTCGTGTGGATGACCTTGAGAAGTTAGAGCCTGTGGACATTGAGGAATACATGGAATATCTGAAGGTTTATGAGCGGGAAAATGAACTGATTACCAATGGAGAAAAGGGACTTTCCCGCAAGATGTCGGCCCTTCGCAGTTTCTATAATTACTACTATAAGCATCAGATTATCACTAAGAATCCCACTCTTCTGGTGGATATGCCGAAGCTCCACGATAAGGCCATTATAAGGCTGGATACTGATGAAGTGGCGCTGCTCTTAGATTTTGTGGAGAACTGTGGAAGCCAGCTATCTGGTCAAGCCCTTACCTATTATAATAAGACCAGGGACCGAGACTTGGCGATTCTAACCCTGCTCCTTGGAACCGGCATCCGTGTATCAGAATGTGTGGGACTTGACATAAGCGACGTAGATTTTAAGAATAATGGGATTACCGTCACCCGTAAGGGGGGCAACCAGATGACCGTGTATTTTGGCGATGAAGTTGCAGACGCTCTTTCTGCTTATATTGAAGGAAGCCGTAAGTCTGTTGCTCCTCTTTCTGGTCATGAGAACGCCTTGTTTTTATCCACCCAGAAACGCCGTATGGGTATCCAGGCCATTGAGAATATGGTAAAAAAATATGCCCGCCAGGTGACGCCCAATAAGAAGATTACCCCACATAAGCTGCGCAGTACCTATGGTACGACTCTATATAAGGAAACTGGAGACATCTACCTTGTGGCGGACGTACTGGGCCATAAGGATGTGAATACTACGAAGAAGCATTATGCGGCGATTGATGAGGACCGGCGCAGACGGGCTGCATCGGCTGTGAAGCTGCGGGAATGTTAGAAAGGAAAGACAATATATGAAATTACAGCAGCTTTTGAGTTATACGCGAAAAGCCGTTGATGAGTACGCCATGATTCAAGAGGGGGACCATATAGCGATTGGCATTTCCGGAGGAAAGGACAGCCTGGCGCTTCTCTATGCCATGCATGGTCTGAAAAGGTTCTATCCGAAGCCCTTTGAGTTATCCGCAGTTACGGTAGACCTGGGGTATTCAGAATGTGATTTTTCGCCTGTGGCAAAGCTATGTCAGGAGCTTGGCGTTCCCTACCAGATTGTCAAGACAGATATCGCACATATTTTGTTTGATGAGCGCAAGGAAACCAATCCCTGCTCCCTGTGTGCCAAGATGAGAAAAGGCTCTCTAAATAAGGCGGTAAAAGAGATGGGCTGCAATAAAGTAGCCTATGCACATCACACGGATGATATGATTGAGACGATGCTTCTGTCCATGCTCTTTGAAGGGCGGTTCTACTCTTTCTCACCGCGAAGTTATCTGGACCGTATGGATTTGACCGTTATTCGGCCTATGATGTTCGTTACAGAGGCTGATGTTATTGGATTTAAGAACAAATATAATCTTCCGGTGGTAACCAGCAGATGCCCTATCGACGGATATACAAAGCGGCAGTATGCCAAGGAGCTGGTGGCACAGTTGAATCGCGAGCATCCAGGGGCAAAACAGAGGATGTTTACAGCAATCCTGAATGGCAATATCAAAGGATGGCCGCAGCGAAACCTACACAAGAGATAAACTCTACACTATAAGGGGTTGTGAGAAAATATGGCAGAGACATATTATTTCTCACAACCCCTTTTTACAACGTTGTTACAACTGCTTCTCACAATCCCGCTCTTTAATCTCCACCAGCATCTTAATCGCATCAGCCGTTCCCTGAATCCCAAGCTTAGAACTGTTCAGACAAAAATCATAACTGTCGGCAGCGCCCCATCTCTTATTACTATAATAATTATAGTAGCTGGCCCGCTTCTTATCCGTCTTCAGAATCAGCTCCTTTGCCTTTGCATCCGTCAAATCATAGATACGGGCAATACGACGGATACGGACATCCAAGTCTGCATGGATAAACAGGCGGATTACATTGTCGCACTCCTCAAGGGCATAATCGGCACAACGTCCAACCAGAATACAGGGGCCCTCATCGGCAATCTTCTTGATTGCGTCAAACTGAGCCAGAAATACCTTATGATTAATCGGCATATCCGTATAACTTCCAGAGGTGTATCCCAGAGAATAAGTATCCATTACCAGAGAATATAAAAAACTATTGGTGGGCTTCTCATCGTGAGTCTCGAACAATTCCTGACAGATTCCGCTCTCCTTGGCGGCGCGGTCAAGCATCTCCTTGTCATACAGTTTAATACCAAGCTCATCTGCAACTTTATAACCAATCTCCCTGCCTGCGCTTCCGTACTGTCTGCCTATTGTGATAATTGTATTTGTTTTTGCCATACGAATCACACTCCTCTAAATTGATGCTTCTATTATATAACAATTTGAGAAAATTGTATATTATTTTCTAAAAATTTTTAATATTTATGTCCGATTCCCCTTTAGAACCTCTCAGTCGTTCTAACAATTCAACGAAATATTCCGGCAACGGCGCCTCTATCTCCAAATATTCTCCTGTTTCTGGATGAATCAGGCCTAAGGTCTTGGCATGCAGCGTTTGCCCTATAAGCTTTGGAAAAGGACATTTTCGGGGACCATAGATGATATCCCCAAGCAGAGGATGGCCAATACTGGCCATGTGTACACGAATCTGGTGGGTGCGTCCAGTTTCCAGCTCGCACTGGATATAAGTGTAATCCCCGAAACGATCCAGAACCTGATAATGGGTAACAGCTTGCTTCCCGTTCTTGGTATGAACGCTCATCTTCTTCCTCTCTGTGGGATGCCTGCCAATGGGGGCATCCACAGTGCCCTTATCCTCCTTAAGATTCCCGTGGACGATTGCAACATAGATTCTTCTAATCGAATGTACCTTTAACTGCTCTGCCAGGCTCTGGTGGGCCTTGTCGTTCTTGCACACCACCAGAGAGCCTGTTGTATCCATATCAATCCGATGTACAATTCCAGGGCGCATTGTACCATTAATTCCAGATAACTCATGTCTACAGTGATACATAAGCCCATTCACCAGAGTACCGCTGTAATGTCCCGCCGCCGGATGCACCACCATTTGCTTAGGCTTATTGACAATGATAAGCTCCGAATCCTCATAGAGAATGTCAAGAGGAATATTTTCTGCCACAATGTCCGGCTCTTGGGCCTCTGGCAGCGTAATATCAAGCCGGTCACCGATTAAGAGCCTGTAACTTGCTTTCACAGGCCCTCCGTTTACCAGTACATTCTGTTCTTTGATAAGCTTCTGGACATAGGACCTGGAACGCTCTGGCATTGCAGCCGCCAGATAACGGTCAAGCCTCTCTCCCTCCTGACTCTCAACGATGAACAATTCTTTCAAGGTCCTCCTCCTTATAATAAAAACAAATAAGTACTGCCAATGAAAATGTAGCCACCGTCACATAAATGTCCGCCACATTGAAAATGGGGAAGTCTATCAGCTTAAAATACAGAAAATCCACCACATAATTTAAAACGATTCGGTCCACACAGTTTCCCCACGCGCCTGCCATGATAAAGACTGCACACATACAAAGGGGCACAAATCTCCCCTCCATAGGAACCTTTAAAAAGAACCAGATAAATGCAATACTGACTAGAAACACGCTTACAAAAAAGAAAAGCCTCTGACCCTGAAATAAGCCGAACGCTGCTCCCCTATTCTCAAGATATTCAAGCTGGAACACCCCGTCCCAGATGATAAAGGGTGGATTCCCCTTAAGCTTTTCCAAAACCAGATGCTTGGTGAACTGGTCCAGACAGACCAGCACAGAAACCGCGGTTACGGCGGCAAGATAATAGATTCCCCTGCCTGATTCCTTCTTAGTAACATTTATTTCTGCCATATTCCTCTCCCTTTTTACAGATGCGCGCCCAGGCGCTATTGCTCTTGTCCCCAAGTGTAATCAAATATATTTACGTACCACAGTGAGATACCGCCCTTTTTTCGTCTCTGACAATACCCCGTCATATACAATTCGTCCCAGTTTGCGAACCGAGATAATGTCTCCCTCCTTGAGACGGTATCCGTTGCTGGTGACAAGCTTTCCATTTACAAATACCTTCCCGCCCTCAATGTAGGCCGTGAGCTTACTCCTTGATATAGGAAACGCCAGGGAAAGCACAGTATCCAACCGGACGGAGGCAACCGTTCCCTTAAATTCTTCATACTTTGGCTCGTAATCTTCAGGAAAATCGTTACTTATGCTGACCGAAACCGAGGTATGCCGGATTCGGGTGAGATTTTCCATGATATAGTCCGCCATTTCCTCTCTTACAAACAACAGCGCCTGAGGGCCATTCACCATAATATCCCCCAGTTTGCACCGTTCAATACCAAGATTCATCAAGGCTCCCAGATAGTCTCTGTGGGTCAGCTCATCACAAAACCGCCTGTTAAGCGGTCTAATCTCCAGAATACGAATGGGATATTTCTTTGAAAACGCATAAAGAGCATCAGGTAGAAAGGCAACCATCTGACGCTCTGATAAACCATACCCTCCATAAGTCTCATACGGAGATTGAAATTGGTGCTTAGGGGTGGTATGCAGAATATTCAATTCATTCAAATTGAGAAAGTCACTAAACGTAACAATCCCACGAATGTACGCAGTCCGTGACAACTCTATCAGTCTCTTTTGCAGTAATGTATCTTCTTTGTTCATTATTCCCAACCTGTATCCTAGAATCTGGAACGCATGGAGGAAGCGTCAAAAGAAGTATTCAGAAGATCCTGGAGATCTCCTGATATATCGACGTTCGTAGGCGTTACCAGGAATATGTAGTTCGATATCTTCTGCAGGTTACCGCTGATGGCAAAAGCTGCTCCTGAAGTAAAGTCAATGATACGCTGAGCAATCTCCAAATCCAGTCCCTCCAGATTCAGGATTACCGTACGCCCGCTTAACAGAGTCTCTGTAATCTCCCTTGCATCCTCCACGGAATTAGGCTTAATTACACAGACCTCCATACTGACGCCATTGTTCCTCCTTGACGCTGGCTGGCGCATCGGAGTTACTTTATTGTTGCTGCTGCTCGGACGTGAAGACCTAGACGAGCGTGCCGGCGGCTCATAGTCGTAATCGTCCTCCTCCATATCATAGGATTCTTCTCTGTTGCGACGGAAAAAGCCCCCCTTTTTCGGCTTCTCCTCATAATCGTCCTCATAATCGTCGTCAAAGAACTCATCATCCTCATAGTCGTCCTCATCAGTCAGTCTCATAATATCTAAAAATTTATCTAATACTCCCATATGATAAAATGCTCCTATCTTCCGTTACTATCTTGAATAATCGCGTGCGCCAAAGATTCCGGTTCCCACCCGTACCATGGTTGCGCCCTCTTCTACGGCAACGGAGTAATCATTCGTCATCCCCATAGACAGAACCCGCATAGTAATATTATCAACTTTTTTTTCCTTAATGTCAACAGATAATTTTCTTAAGCTCTCAAAAATCCCTCTATTTTCCTCTGAATTCTCGACAAAAGGCGCGATTGTCATAAGTCCCTGCACCCTGATATGCGGGAATTTTGCTACCTCCTGAACGAATTTTGGAAGTTCTTCCGGCGACACGCCAAATTTACTCTCCTCTCCCGCAACATTTACCTCAATTAAGATATTTACCTCAATATTTCGCTTGGCAGCCTCCTTTTCAATGGCTTCGGCAAGACGGATTGAATCCACAGAATGGATTAAGTCTACCTTATCAATGATGTATTTTACCTTATTTCGCTGCAGATGACCAATCATATGCCAGTGGATATCTTTTGGCAGCTCCTCGTACTTATCCGCCAACTCCTGAACCTTATTCTCTCCGAATACACGGACTCCCAGGTCATAGGCTTCTCTTAGGGCTTCTACCGGCTTTGTCTTGCTGACTGCAATCAGCGTGACCTCTGAGCTGTCACGTTTGGCGCGTCTGCACGCTTCCTGAATCTCATTTTCCACAAATTCAAGGTTTTCTTTGAGCATTCTTAATCTCCCCTTTCCAAATGCTGCACACTAAAATACCACGTCATTTTCATCAACATCGGCTCCGTTTAGAGCAATATGGTCATAATTGGATAGCCCGTAGTCACTTCCTGACTCCACAATATAATAGTCGTCACTTTCACACAGAATATTAACCTGTTTGAATACGGCATAGCCTTTGTTGATATTGTATACCCCTTTGATACTCTCCGTCCGGTTCAGAACACAGGTATCTGTGGAGTCCGGCTTTACCAGGACTGCATCCTCGGCAAAACCATCTGTTCCCAGATATGCCATGCCTGTCTCCTCATCACGGTCGTAGACGTTGACGCTTTGAAACTTGGACTGGCCATCCTCCGTCTTTACCAACACACCTGTCTCCTTGCTGTTTCCGCCCTGAGTCAGATAGGCTTCTGAGATCAGGTAGAACTTCTTATCCGTAACCGCTGACTTGGGAATCTTAAGTCCGGATTCATCCTCCAGAATAAGCTCTAAGTCCAGATACCGTTCTTTTGCATAACGAATCATAGAGCTGTCAAGGGTCAAAACACCCAGATGGAGCGTACCTGTCTCGTGGATAGAAAATTCTGCAACAGCAGTTTCCTGATCCTTGGAAAAACGAACCCGTACCAGTTCAATCTCCCTCATTTCTTCAACCATCTCGTCCTGCAAAGGAATTACCACAGTCCAGTTATCGTCTTTAATCAGTTTATATACAGGGTCGTTGGCCTTAACCTCCATGTTATTTTTTAAATCCGTCTTCTCATAATTCTCCTTTGAGAAGGTGGCCTCGGATATATCTCCCAGAGACGCCGTCTCATATCCGTCTATGGAATAGGCCACAATGCCGTCAGAGGCAGCCTGATAGATTTGGATGCCGTTATTCTCCTGCCCTGCCATGGCGTCTAACTGAGCCTGGCGGTTCTGATTGGAACGACTCTCCAGTACGGTTGCCACCGTATCCTTTAGGCTGTAGACATCATTAAAATGCTCGTCCTTGAACCCTTCAGAAAAAGCCTGAATTCTTACCAGCATTGCTGCCTGCTCCTCCGAGGACAGTTTTCTCGATTCCTCTGAGGTGGTGTCCGCAAAGTCAAGCTCACGGTCAGATAAGGTGTATATTCTGGTTTTTACCCCTACCTTACTGTCCTCCATAGCAAAATAATTCACATACCCGTCGGCTTCTGCCTCAACTACCATCTCATTGCGCAGCACAAATCCAGTGTAGGCATTGTCTCTTAGAATAGAGCCCTCCCGAACCTCATAGGCGGACACATGAGTCCCTGTCAGGTACAGCAGAATCGTAACCACCAGATAAATAAAGATAATCCCAAAGATGGCAAGCCCGATATTCATATGCTTTTTATTGCGATAAGCCTGTATGTGCGTTAATTTATTCCCTGCCAACTAAAAAGCCTCCTGTTCCTTTGTTCGTTGCATCTGCTTAAGGGCCCTTCCATTTAGGTAATGGAATTTCCTTCCCTGAAAACTCCTCTTTTCCCTCATATACTCCAATAGCTCATCTCTTAGCTTCCACCAGCTCGTTCCCCAGTTACAAAATATTGCATCATCGAAAGGAATACGGCTAAAAAGCCTCTCCACTCCAATTTTAGGAGAAAGATAGTCTAAAAACGATGCCAATCGCTTTAGGTATTCCTCCTTAGAACAAATAGTAACCTCTCCTCTCTCGTAAGCATCACAAAGGGCTGTTCCTTTTGCCAGGTACAGGGAATGAGCCTTTACCGTCTGTACCCGCAGCGCAGATAAAATCTTCGCCGTCTCAATGGTATCTGATAACTCATCGTTTGGAAGATTCAAAATTACATGGGCGCAGACTTCAAAGCCATAGGCTTGAACGGCAAGTACGGCATCAATAAATTCTGCCAGCGTATGCCCTCGGTTCATTCTCATGAGCGTGTGATAGTTGCTGGTCTGAAGCCCAAGCTCTATGGTAATATTGCTTCCATACCGTCTGCGTACATCCAAAAGGGCTTCCAAGTATTCTAAGGAAATACAGTCCGGACGGGTGGATATGGCAAGCTCTACAACATCCTGCACTCCTGCCGCTTCATCCACGTAAGAGCAAAATTGTGTCAGAGGAAGAAACGTATTGGTATAATTCTGAAAATAGGCTATAAACTTGCGGGCATGATATTTTGTCTCAATCCGCTGTCGGGTCTTTTTAAGTTGTTCTTTAACAGGAACACGACAATCCATAGCCTCAAATCCAGCGCCCTTCTCTGAGCAAAACGCACATCCCCTGCCTGTTAATCGGTTAGGACAGCTCACCGGAAGGTTTACAGGTAACTTATATACCTTTTCTCCATACTTGTCCTTAAGATATTCTGAATAAGCATAATAGGGCAATTCCTGCACCATTTGCCGAAAACCTCTCTCTCATATGTATAAATCATTTTTACGGAAGCCATACTAAGTTCAGCAAGACAAAAAGGAGGAACTTAGTATGAAATGGTCTGACAATACAACATTGACAATCGTTATTATAGGCGCGATCAACTGGCTCTTAGTCGGAATCTTCCGTTTTGACCTGGTAGCCTTTCTCTTTGGTAATCTATCATGGCTTTCCCGCATCATCTACACATTGGTAGGTTTATGCGGACTGTATCTGATCAGCATGTACGGCAGGATTCGTTCCTCAGCCGAATAGCTAAACTGCCATTTTGCAAGGCAAGGGGTATCCTTTGGATGCCCCTTGTAAATGTCTTATTCATTTGCCGGTATACCATTAATCAAGGCTGTCATATCCTGGTAAAGAAGCTCCTTTGTATTTGCCCCCATCACTATTGAGATATAGGGGCTCTCGTCAAGGGTCTTATTGAGCAGGATGAGGCAATTTCCAGCTTGATCCGTTGTTCCGGTCTTACCGCCAATTACCGTTGCTGCTGTGGGCGACTCAGCCTTCCCTGTTGCATAGAAATTGGTCTGTGCCCAATTTTCCTGACGGACACTTCCATCATTACTGGTAATCTGGACCGTGTATTGCTTCGTATTAATAATATTAACAAATTCCTCGTGTTTGATACATTCATTAAAAATCAGATATAAATCATATGCAGTCGTATAATGATTCTCATCATGGAGCCCATTGGAATTGACGAAATTTGTATTCGTCGCCATCAGCCTTTTAGCCTCATCATTCATCATCTGGGAAAACGCATCCGTACTTCCCCCTACATGTACGGCAATGGCTACTGCCGCGTCATTGCCGGATTCCAGCAGAAGTCCGTGTAAGAGGTCCAAAAGGGTGAGCCTGTCTCCCCCTTTTATACCGCAGGTCTTCTCATCCGATGCAAAATTCGATACATCCGCATAGGGCGATACCGTCACAGTTGCGGACAGGTCAGCGTTTTTGATGGCAACCAGGGCGGTCATGATCTTCGTGGTGCTGGCCGGATACAAACGCTCATGGATTCGGCAGGCAAAATCAACGGTTCGGCCGTTCACGTCAAAGAGCGCCGCAGAATTTAATGTGGAGGTATCAACGCCTCCGCCTCCCTCTGGTATGATATCCGTTGTAGCTGTACAGAGATTCTCCGCAAAAAATGAACCTCTGTAAATATCCTTATTGTAGTTCTCCTCCTCATAGGCTACCACCACTTTTTCTGGTCCCTTGCACCCCGACGCCAGTACCACACAGGCAGCGGTAACCACGAGCAGACGATAAATCTTATCTGTACATCTCACGCCAATCAAGATCTCCTCTGTCAATCGCTAAAATAATCAGTTCCGCAGTAGCAAGATTGCTTGCCATGGGAATATTATACATGTCACAAAGCTGAATCACATCATTCACATCCGGCTCATGAGGCTTCGGATTTGATGGTTCCCTAAGGAAAATCAGCGCGTCAATATCGTTCTGCGCGATCTGCGCCCCAAGCTGCTGTTTTCCCCCTAAGGGCCCTGCAAGGTATTTGTGTACATTCAGGTTGGTGACTTCTTCAATCAGACGTCCGGTGGTGCCGGTTGCATACAGATTGTGCTTGCTCAAGATTCCCCTATAAGCAATACAAAAATTCTGCATCAAAGTCTTTTTTGAATCATGAGCGATCAGTCCTATATTCATCTTCTTCACTCCTTATTGATATTTTTTCGGCTGTAACCCGACGTTTAAGACAAACCCGACTCCCATGTACAGACTCACCAGCGATGTAAGTCCATAACTGACGAAAGGCAGGGGAACCCCCGTATTCGGCAGAATCTGAGTGGCAACTCCAATATTGATAAAGCTCTGAATGCCAATCAATCCGCCGAATCCGCAGCTTACGATCTTACCCGTCAGGTTCTGCGATCGCGTCCCTATTAGAATACATTGTATCACAATTAATAATAATAAAGCAATAACTATACAGCTTCCAATGAAACCAAGTTCTTCACCTATGATTGCAAAGATGAAGTCTGTCTGAGGCTCTGCAATGAAATTACCGTTCTTTACAGAGGTGGTGGTATTATTGTTAAGCCCTTTACCCGTCAACTGTCCGGAGCCGATTGCCATAACTGCGTTTCGCTGCTGGTACGCTGTGTCGTTGGCGTATTTCTCCGGCTCTATAAAAGCCAGGATACGCTGCTGCTGGTAATCCTTTAGAAGCTTCTGATCCGGCTGTACCACAATGCTTAAGAAGATCAGCGCCGTCGGAATCAATATAACGAAAATCGTTCCGATAATACGATATCTGAGTCCTCCGACGAAGATTAGAAGGCAGAGAACTAAAGCGGTACAGATGGTGGTAGAAAGATTCGGCTCTACGACGATCAGCACCAGAGGAATCCCGCAGAGTACGGCATATTTGACAAGAGTAAACTTATCACTAATGTCCTCCGTATGCTCCATGATGAACTTGGCAAAAAACAAGATTAACAGAATCTTGGCAAGCTCGGAGGGCTGGAACGTAGTGAAGCCTAAGTCTATCCATCTTCTTGCACCGTTTACCTTTTCACCAAATGGAATGACGGCGGCGAGGATTGCCACCGCAAAAAGATAAAGCAGCCAGTAAAAATCGCAGACCCATACATAATCAATGAGGGATACGACAATCATCACACAGAATCCAAAAGCTACTCCGAAGATCTGTCTTGGCTGATAGATTGCTTTTGCACTTCCCACAGCCAGAATCCCGATCATGGACAATGCCAGAACAAGGAAAACCAGGCTGAATTTGTAATCTCTTAAATGGTACGGTTTTGTAAATCTAGGTAATCTCACGCTTCTTCTCCTGCAAATGTAATAACGACCTGTGTTCGGTTAATATTTACCTGAAAATCATCTTCTGTAACCTCCATATACTTTGAGAGGGAGGTAAAAAGCTCACGGCAGATATTGTCATAGGCATCCGGCGTACAGTGTACTCTGTCCGAAATAACCAATGCCTTTACCCGATTCCTGGCTATGGAAACCGACGATTTTCTTAACATATCCCTTCCCCCTATTCTTTTCTGAAGAGGCCGGATATTTTAGAAAAAAATCCGGTATTGCTTGTAAGGTCCAGAAAAGGAACCTCCATACCCATTATGCGTTTACAGATATTCATATACGCTGTTCCTGCTTTCGAGTCCATGCCGATGACAGGCTCTCCCTGGTTTGTGCCAATCACCACCTGCTCATCATCCGGCAGCGCGCCAATTAAGGGAATAGATAAAATCTCTGTCACGTCATCCACAGTCATCATATCCCCGCGCTTCACCATGTCCACACGGATTCGGTTGATGATCAGCTCCATTTTTTTTAGTTTTTGGCTCTCCAAAAGACCGATGATACGATCTGCGTCACGGATTGCCGATACCTCCGGAGTGGTGACGATAATAGCTCGGTCTGCGCCTGCAATGGCATTCATGAAGCCCTGCTCGATTCCCGCCGGACAGTCCAGAAGTATGTAGTCAAACTCCTCCTTAAGCTCACTGGTAAGCTTCTTCATCTGCCCTGACGTAATCGCTGTCTTGTCCTTGGTTTGGGCAGAAGGCAGAAGGTAGAGGTTCTCATACCGCTTGTCACGAATCAACGCCTGCTTAAGCCGGCAGGTGCCTTCAATCACATCCACCAGATTGTAGACGATCAGATTCTCAAGGCCCATGACCACATCCAGATTACGAAGGCCCAGATCTGTATCAATCACTACCACTTTCTTGTCATGCTTCGATAACCCTGCTCCCAGATTCGCTGTTGTCGTCGTCTTGCCGACGCCGCCTTTTCCCGATGTAATTACAATAGCTTCGCCCATGAATAACTCCCTCCTATAACTGGTTTGACTTCAATATCTCCGATGCGCAGCTTCTTTGGCGCCATATGAAGCGCTGCGATCACTGCGTCATAATTGCCTGTGGCGCCTGCAATCACTGTCCCGTAAATGGTTCCTGTGACCACTACATTCTGTTTGGACGCCACAATGGCGCCTTCTTCAATATCCCCGACAATCACAATGCTCGTCTCAGATTCCAAGATCTCTTTTCCTCTTAACGTACCTCTATAGAACCGGCCGTCTCTTTCATGGAGCGTTTCCAGGCTTTCATCCAACATTCTTCTGTGGATCTCTTCTGTGTCTGTGTCCTTCTCAATAATACATAATATCTGTATCTTGGCGGCATCCTGAATGACCTCTGCCATCAGCTGCTCCTCTTCTTTTGTGAAAGTACGGCCCTCGAATTCTACCGCCATATCCGCATGACCGAAAAAATGTGCGGAAGACTGGAATTTCTTCTGAACCTCTGTAAGCAACTCCCCGTAGGGCATGTACGGGTCGAAAAAAATCGTAATCCCGTATCTGTTGCTCTTAATGAGCACCGGATCTTTCACATAAACTCATCCTTTCCCTTAATCTCCTCCTGTCGTTTTAAGCTTCACCTGGGCTGCTTTTCCGGTAATCAATTCATTCTCCGGAGTTATCTCATAATAGTATTCCATCACATCGCTGCCAATCTCACAGGCATAGTTAGAGCTATAGCCGTTGGCGATACGGATTGCGAATGCCACCTCCGGACTGTCGCTTGGGGCAAATCCTACGAATAACCCGTGGTCCGGATGGGTCTTACTCTGCTGTGCTGTACCTGACTTTCCAGACAGTTTTACATTACTTGCATTTATTGTAGAAAACAAATCACCATGGGAGGTAACCATGTTGCGCATTCCCGTATGGACGGCGGACCAGTAAGAATCCGGCACGTCGGAGATGGTGTTATACACCTTGGGTTCATACTCTTTTATCACATCACCCTCCACAGAAGTGACTTTGTCAAGCAGGCTTAGATCATATACTGTACCTTTGTTGGCAATGGCCGTGACATAACGCGCCAACTGGCTGACCGTATAGTTATTGGTACCTTGTCCGATGGATGACGGTACAGACGAATCATCTGAAATCTGAGGTTCAGACTCTGGAATCTCAAGTCCCGACGTCTCACCTAATCCAAACTGAGTTGCATACTTCTTAAGATTCTCCAACCCCAGATTACTGGAGTAATATACTCCGGTGGATTCACCTTCCCTGTTGTCTGACTCAATCTGGGAGATACCGTTGTCCTGAAGGCTCAGACGATATCCCACCTCATAGTAATAACAGTTACAGGAGTGCTGCAGCGCACCCGCCACATTTAGCCCTCCATGTGAGCTTGGATAAATCCAGCAGGTGGGATTCGGCTCTACCTTCTCGTAGATACCGCTGCAGGGCAGGTAGGTATTCACGTTCACAACGCCCTCCATCAGTCCTGCAATCGACACCAAAGGCTTATAGGTGGAGCCAGGGGCCGTCTTCTCCTGAGTCGCATTGTTATAGAAAGGCCTTGCCTGGTCTGTCACCAGTTTCTGATAGTAATTGGAATCCATGGCGTTGGCAAGCCGGTTGTTGTCATATCCCGGATAGGATACACAGGCCAGCACCTTGCCGCTGTTGGTGTCCGTAATCACGATAGAGCCTGTACAGGGCTCTAAGGCAAGCTGTCCTGGCGTAATCTCCAACGTCTCAATCTTGCCTCGAACAAAGTCATAGGCTGAAATGCCTCCGGAATTTAATCCGTTATACTGTGCCTCATCAAATGTAAGGATTCCCTGCTCATAGAGCATTAAACAAATCTGCCGTCCCGTCACCGCGCCGGCTTTAATCATATACCGGTAGATTAGCTTATTAAAGCTGTTGTCAGACTGAATATCTTCGATAATATAATTAATCATTCCCTGATAAAGTTCATTGGAATCGGTATATTCTCCTTTGGCATCAGCATATTCTTTTAGCAGGGAGGTATCCACCCAGTTCTGAGAAATCGCGTAGGTCAGATAGGTGTAGATATTGATACTCTCATCATCCCTCCATGCCTTGTATGTGGCATCATTGGTGTCGATGGCATCTGAACGAATGACACCGCCGCCTGTCAAAAGGTCCGAGACAATGTAAGTCAGGTACGCTTGTTTTTCTTTTGGGTAGTCTCGGTATGCTTTGGCGTTGGGATCAGTCAAAATCCCAGAAATATCCTGAATCACGCTTTCTTTTCTGGCAGAAAATGCGGCAAAAACCTCCTTCTCCGTAACGCCTGCTTCTTCTTCGCCAAAGTGGTTCATATCAAGAATCTCGTTGTTAATAAATGTGTTATACACATCCCCAATAGGAATGATTACGTCGCTGCCGTCCTTTACCTGGGTGCGGTCATAATCCAGCGCATTCTGAATCCTTGATAACAGAATACCTGCTAACTCCTGCTCAATGATGTGGTATGCCGCCTTTTGCAGATTGGCGTCAATGGACAGATACACATCATTCCCTGCCTTGGGGTTCTTCTGATTAATCGTCTCAATTACCTTGCCCACACTGTTGACGTATAGCTTGATCTCACCCTTCTTCCCCTGAAGCTCAGAATCCATGGTCTTCTCAAGACCGGATTTTCCAATGGTATCCGTCTTGGAATATTCCTCCTTCTCCTTCTTACTAAGGGCGTCGTACTCCTCCTGAGAAATCTGGCCAATATAGCCGATAATGTTGGCGAAACAATAGCTGTCTGCATACCGCCGCATAGATTCTTCTTCAATATTGACGCCCTGCAGACTGTCCAGGTTCTCCATAACCACAGCCACCGTCTCGTCACTGACATCCTCGGCAATGGTGGTGGCGATGAACTTCTGGTAACTGTTCAGAGAAATAGCGTAGCGGACATTCACCAGCTTCAAAACCTGGGTTCGTTCCATAGCGGACTGGTCAATCCCGTATCCGTTCACCTCATCGGTACACAGGTAGTTGATAAGCGCTTCGGCAGAGATATTCTTCTGCTTGGCGGAAAGTTCATCAATCGTCCTCTTTCCATATACGTCCGCAACGAATCTGAGTCGCTGAGTCTCGTTCTGGGCAACATACGTATAATTATTATCATTGTCCAGGATAATTCCGAAATTTTTGATTACTGTGTCTCCATTAGATTCCACCATTTGAATCACGCTGGATACGACTCTGTTCAATTCTTCGTTCTTATGCTCACGGTCATCATATTCACCAATGTCCTCTATAGTGACAGCATATGCCAGTTCGTTATACGCCAGAAGATACCCGTTGCGGTCATAAATATTCCCGCGGGTTCCCTGTACCTCCTTGGTCTTCTGAATCTGCAGCTTATAATCATCCAGATACTCTTGTCCCTTTACAATCTGTAGATAGAATACCCTTTGGACCAGAATGGCAGACATAATACAGAACATAAGGATGATCACAACGACCCGTGATTGAAAGATTTCTGTAATGCCGGCTTTAAACCGTTCCCATAAACTATACAAATTTACTTGCACTCCTTTGTTCTTCTTCTTCGAGTTTCTTATTGATGTGTAATATAATCTGATAAAGCACCAAAGTCACCAGAATGGTATATACCAGTTCCGGCAGTATAATCTCCATTAAATGAGACCAAAAAGCAAAATCTCCCTGCAGCATGTATAAAAAAGCATATATAAGCAGTCCATACAGGAAATCACTTACACCGATCAACACAATCGGAAGCTTAACGTCATCATCATAGAACATCCGCTTAAATGAGCCGTTCACATATCCAATGAAGGAATACAGCAGCATGTTGAAGCCAAGGGCGCCTCCCCAAAACAAATCAACCAAAAGCCCTGAGGAAAAACCTACGAACAGCCCTGCCTTCTTCCCCCGCATAAAGCCAAAGGAGGAGGTCACCACAATCAGCATGTTGGGTTTGATGGTGGCAAAGGTCAGATATTGAAATACAGTACTCTGAAGCAGAAAGCAGACTAAAATCACGGCAAATGTTATGAACTTTCTCTTCATGAATCATTCTCCTTCTTCGCCATTAGATTCCTGCGGCCCTGAAGCTTCCTCCTGATTGCCTTCTTCTGGATTCTGTGAATCCTGGGAATTGTTATCCTCCAGCATATTCTTCTTGGTGGTGGTAATCACTAACACCTCCTGAAGCTTACTGAAATCCACCGCCGGAGTAATATAGCCGGACCGTGTCAGGTTGTTCGCATCCACTTCGATATCACTGACATATCCGATAAACAGTCCCTGAAGGAAACGGGGACTTACATGAGAAGTCACCACCTGCTCGCCTGGCTCAATCTTGTTATCGTTGTTGGGAAGCTTCTCAAAACGAAGCCTTCCGTCTGCCATCAGCTTCAAATCTCCTCTGACCATACAGGTATCCGAAGTAGAAAGCATCATAGCGCTTACGTTGCTGGCGTCATCTACGATAGAGCGTACCCTGGAATACGTTGGGCCTGCCTCAATGACGATTCCCACAAGACCGCTGCCTGCCAGCACATTGGAATCCACCTGTACTCCGTCACGGGTTCCCTTGTCAATAGTAAAGTCCGTAAACCAGTTGCTTCCGTTATTGGCAACCACATGGGCGCCAATCTTCTTGTAATCCGAGTAATTCTCATCCAGCTTATATAATTCCCGCAGCCTATCCAGCTCGTACTGCTCTTGGCGAAGCTTGGTATTGTCTATGGTCAGTTCATCCACCTTGGTCTGAAGCTTTTGATTCTCCTTCTTCATATCTTCCAACGTCTCGAAATTATCCGACAGGTCGCTCATGAACCTTCCCACATAGCTGATTCCCTCCTGCATGGGGACGACAGTATAGCTGGCTATAAAGCGTAAAGGCCCCTTGCCGTCTGTGAACCGTTCGATTCCCAGCAGAATCACACAGAGAACAGATATGATGATCAGCCAATATTTACTTGAAAAGGACGATTGGTTCTTGTTCTTCATATTATCTCATCCACCTATAGTTTTCATCGATCATGGAAAATGCAAACTTGCGCAATTCCTTCGATTCAATAATCTTCTTCAATCCGGACACCGCACAGATATCCGGCTCTACAGAGGTTCTGGTGGTGATACCCACCATCTCCTCCACATACATCTCAAGACCTGCCGTATGTGCAACGCCGCCGGTCAGGAAGATCCCGTTCTCGTTGATGGCTTTGCGCACCTCAGGCGGCGTCCGGTCAAGAAGGGACTGGATGGCGCTGACACATTGGAACAGCGGGTCCTTCATAGCCAGTCTCACCAGGTTAATGGAGATTCCTTTTCGCATAGGAACGCCTGTAATCAGATCCCGTCCGGCAACAGTAAGCATAGCCTCCACTTCATTGGTGAAGATTCCAAAGCTTTTGCGCAGCACCTCCGCCGTATGCCGTCCAATCAGGAAGTCATGGCTGTGGCGCACCAGATTAATAACCGACTGGTCAAAGGTCGCGCCTCCCACTTTCAGAAGGCGGTTCATAACCATACCTCCTCCTGCGATTACAGAAAGCTCTGTAGTCTCGCCGCCGAAATTCACAATAAACACGCCTCTAGTGTTCTGCACATCCAGATTAAGCCCAATCGCATCTGCAATGGAACGCTCCACAATATTGACCTCCTTGGCCTTTGCCGTGGAGTGGATTACCAGGTCGAAGAACGCCTTCTTCTCCACCTCTGTAACATCCGTCGGTACGGCAACCACATACTCCGAACCACGGGCAAACTGCCGGTCCTTCTTAAGCAGATTCTGCAGAAGGAACTGCATATCATGGAATCTGGATATGACGCCCTCCTTCATGGGAAATACCACTTCAATATTAGAAGGCGCTTTCTCGTACATGGAAAAAGCTTCGTCACCTACGGCAAAAATCTCCTTCTCATTCCTGAGCGCAATCACATCTTTTTCTTTCCATATGGTATCTTTCTTCTTATCGTAAACCTTAATCTCATAGGAGCCGAGATCGAGGCCGTATACATTCCTCGCCATCTGACATAGATCCTTTCTAAAGTATGCCCTCTTTCCGAAAACTTACATAACAATTATTCCCAATAATGATATGATCTAACAATTCAATTCCAATCAATGCCCCTGCGTCTAGGATTCTCTTAGTTGTCAACATATCCTCTCGGCTTGGAGTCGGGTCACCGCTTGGGTGGTTATGTAAAATCACGATGGAAACAGCATTCTTCTGTAACGCTTCTATAAAAAGTTCTCTGGGCGTGATCAGTGAGGCGTTTACCGTCCCCTTCGATACATTCGTCTCCCCGACCAGTTTTGCTTTTGTATTCAACATCAGAAGTTTCATCAACTCCTGCTTCTCATGACGCATATCCTCCATATAGTATCTGGCAATGGTCTCCGGCTCAGAAAAGCACAAGGCTTCCTGGTATGACGCCTTGGAGAGCCGCTTCGCAAGCTCAGAGATACAGGAAATCTGAATCGCCTTCACCTTACCGATGCCCTTTATCTGCATGAGCCTCTCCCTGCTGAACTGATGGAGGCTTAAGATTCCAGTCTCTCCGGCGTGGTAGAGGATTCTCCTCGCCAGCAAAAGGGCATTCTCCCCTTGAGTGCCTGTACGCAGAAGCACAGCCAACAATTCTTCATCGCTTAAGGCGTGCGCCCCGTTTCGTTCACATTTCTCATAAGGACGTTCCGTTTCCGGTATCTCTTTTATGGTATTTGACTGCTTCATCTCATCTTTGGATTCGTACGACACTTATAACAGACTCTATAAGAAACGATAAATAATGACAGCAAGAATCACACCTACAATACTTGCAATGGTAATCTTGATTGACAGGCCGAATGTCAGCACCAAAATCCCGAAATTCAAGACCACAGGCTCCTGAAGCCCAAAGGACTGACCGTATGCCAACCAGCTTAATGCCGGCACTCCCTCAGCCAGCATACCAATAAAACCTCCAAGTACGATTCCTGTCAGGATAAACAGGAATAAAGCCCAGGAATTCTTGCCTCCTGCTCCCTTCATATGTACTCCTCCTCGTTTTGTCTATCTAAAAACTCAATACATTTTACCATATTTCGGAAACGGTGTATAGGGTTATCACATTAAAAATTTCTTAAACTGCATTAAGGAATGTCGAAAAGGGTGGGATTTTCTGAGTAAAATGAACGCTTCATAGAATTGTAATTGAAGGGGGAAAGTAGTACAATAAATATAGATTTTTAGTTTGTACATGAAAGGGAAATGTTATGAAAAACTTAAGAAGAATTCTTCCCATTATCTTGATTATAGCGCCGTATTTATCGGTCTTTGTTATGGTTTTGCCGGTTCGCAAAACCCTGCCCCTTTATCTTTTGTTCTCTGTCGTTATCTATGGTTTTAACATATGGAACGCATGGTCTTATCCCCATAAGGAGGATGGACGCAGTCTGGCATTCTGGGATATGGTAATCAAGCTGTCTCATATTCCCTTTTATGCCGGAGTGTTTGCTATGGCGCTGCTTTTGATGCTTGCCATGGTGGTGCCTGCGTTTATTATTGTGACGCCGATTCTTGTGTCGGCTCTGGCTGTGGTGGATGTGTGCCTGATACTGACCTCGTCTATGTACGGAATCAGCGCTTCCATGAGATTAAGAAAAGAAGGACGAATCTCAAACCAATCCGCCCTTCTCTATATTATCCTGCATCTGTTTTTTGTGACGGATGTAATCAGCGCGGTCTGTCTGTACTCAAAATGCCGGAAACAGACTTTTCATCCTTAAAAGGGGCTGTATTCTTCAACGATTGTCTGGGCAACCTTAAGACCGTCGATCGCGGCTGAGGTGATTCCTCCTGCGTAGCCCGCGCCTTCACCGCAAGGGTAGAGTCCCTCTGCCTTACTCTGCAAAGTATCGTCCCTTAAGATACGCACCGGAGACGAGGTTCGACTCTCGACGCCGGAAATTAGGGCGTCCGGCCGGTCGTAGCCCTTCAAACGCTTTCCAAAAGAATGGATGCCTTCTTCTATGGCCTTCGCCAGTTCTTCCGGAAAAATGGCCCTTACATTTCCCCATGTGTAACCGCCTTTCATCTGCGGTTCGATCTCCTGGGGACCATGGGATGGACGGTTCTCACAGAAGTCTTTAAAAAGCTGAACCGGAATCTTTCCACCGCCTGCCTGGTATGCGGCTTCTTCAAGCCTACGCTGGAATTCCACGCCCACAAGGGGGGCGTCCATTTCCCAATTCTCTCCTGTCTCTCCTATTAGGGAAGATGTTTCAGATGAAACAAAATTCCTATAATCTTTGGGCGTAACCGTTACCACCACGGCGCTGTTGGCATTCCTTCCGTCTCTTGCACGGTAACTCATGCCGTTCACCGCCAGACGGCCTTCCTCAGAGGAAGCGTTGACCACATAGCCGCCGGGACACATACAGAAGGTATAAACGCCCCTTCCATCTGAAAGCTTCGCTGTCAATTTATAGGACGCCGCAAATAGCTCACCATCATAAGCCGTTCCGTACTGCGCCAGATTAATCATTTCCTGAGGGTGCTCTATACGAATTCCTACGGCAAATGCTTTTGCCTCCATGGAAATATTGCGATTTCTAAGCATTTTAAAGGTATCACGGGCGCTATGCCCAATGGCAAGCACCGCAAGCTCTGTATTCAGAACATACAAATCCTGTACTGCTTTCTTTTCTGCCTCCTTTGCCCTATTTCTTTCTCTCTTTTCTTTAAGGCTCAAATGTCTGCACACTTTCAATGCAGACAATTTCTCAAGGCCATCCTCCTGTGTTACGACAACATCTGTTACCTGGGAATGAAACCTGACCTCTCCTCCATGGGAAATGATAAATTCCCGCATATTTTGTACCACTTTTACCAGTATATCCGTCCCGATATGGGGCTTATTCTGGTATAAAATATCCTTCGGCGCTCCGTTTTCCACGAAAATCTCCAGAACCCGTTCATTTCTTCCCATAGGGTCGTTGACCAGTGTATTCAGCTTCCCGTCCGAGAACGTCCCTGCCCCGCCCTCTCCAAACTGGACGTTTGAATTGGGCTTAAGAACTCCCAAAGACCAGAATTCCTCCACATCCTTCATCCGTTCTTCTACAGGCGCCCCCCTCTCCAACAGAATTGGACGGTATCCAAGGCGGGCAAGCTCATAACCACAGAATAATCCTGCCGGTCCTGTCCCGATTATCACCGGACGATGAGCCAATGGCCTTGTTCCGCAGGCACACAAAAGATATTCCTTCTCCTCTGGCTGAAACAGGATGTTTGAAATCTTCTGTTTTCGGAAATGCTTTTTTATTCCGTTTTCATTTTTTACTTTCACATCTATGGTATAGACATAAAAAAGCTGAGGCTTTTTTCGGGCATCCAGGGATTGCTTCTTTCGTGTATAGGATATAAGCTCATCCTCCCTGATGCGAAGAAGCCTCAAAAGCTTTGCCCTTAAGTCCGCCTCTGTGTGATGGATATCCAATTTTAACTGACTAATCCGAATCATAATCTCTCACCTGTTAGCTGAACACTATTTTGATAGATATTTTTTGTCCTGCTTTTATCTGCCGCAAAAGCTTGCGTCTTCGTATCCTTTACCGCTTTTTTGGAAACATTGATAAAGCAGAATACAGTCCCATAATCAGTGCGCCGCTGATTAATAAGCCCCCTATAATATCCGTGAACCAATGGGCGCCTGAAATCAGCCGGCCAATTACCATTACTGCCATGATGATAATCGAAACAATTTGGATAATGATATTAATCTGTCTGTCTCTAATCAGAATATTGCACTCCAGCATGGCGGCGGCCATAAAACAGCAGGCCAGCATGGTATGGGAGGAAGGATACGAGGCCTCCAGATACCCGTTAATCAGAATCGGTCTGTAGTTCACGATGTAGAATTCAAAGAGAACATACACTCCTATGGTGGCTGCATAAAAAACGCCAAGGGCGATGATACTCTTATCCACTTTAAAGAGACTTTTTCTACGGACAAGCTGCATCAAACCGATTACTGCAAAAATCCCCGCTGTGGACAGCGGAACAAAACCGAGCCAATATGTAATCGAATACCAAAGTCTGTGGACTCCCAGTTTTTCGTGTACAAGAGCGTTCACAGAGGCGAAGCCTACGCTCGAACTCTTGGGGCCAATGGTATGGACATCCACGGTTTGTACTAAAACTGTGAAAAGAATAAACAGAAGCGCCCATATTCCAGTAATAATTAAGTTTCCGGTTTTCTTTTGCATGATATCTTCCTCGTTTCTTTCAGTTTAGTTTCTGACCTCGTGCCAGTCCATGGTGCTGATGGCATTCACATACTCCTGTGAAACCTCCTTGTTGGGAATGGAAACCGTTTCCTTTGCGCTGTCATAAGTCAGGTATCCCAGATGCACCAACAGCGTTAAGACATCATTCTTTAGGCCGTCCATATCCATCTGGATATAAACCTTAAGGGCCTCATAGGTTTCAGTCTGGTTCCAGTATGTCCCAAATCTATGCCTGAGCATTGCATCCACCACGGACTTGGGGCTGTACATACAATAATGAAGGTCACCCTTTCTGGTATGGGTTACAAGACGGTAACCGTCGTACCATGCCTTTGTTTCTTCAAAACTCATCTCATACTCTCTGCAAAGGACCTCCACTTCATTTTCAGTGAAGCCGAAATATTCAGCCAGCTCGCCAGGCGCCGTCATGGAATACTCGATAAACATATTAAGGGCAGAGTGAGAGCCGTATTTCTTAATGGGAAGGATTCCGGTCATGTAGGCTAATGCGACGTAATCCTTATCCTTTAGCCATGCCCTGAGGAAATCAAGGTATTTCTTCTGGGCGTCTTTGTCTTGCTGGTACTCACGGAACAGACAGTCCCACTCGTCAATTAATATAATAAAAGAATGTTTTGTTTTGGCAAAGATATCCTTCATAACCTGAATCAGATTATCCTCATCCCGAAAGCGCACATTTGCAAAATAATCTTTCAAATCAAAAATAAGATATTCACAAAGTTTAGACAACATTTCATCTACACTGTTAGTTACGCTTAAAAAATCCTGCATATTAATCTGAATCACATCATATTGCTTCAAATGCTTTCTATATGATTCTGAATGGCTGATTTCTAAATTCTCGAATAATTCTGCAGAACCTTCGCTTTGGCCATAGTACGCAGCCAGCATGTCTGCTGCCACCGATTTTCCAAAACGCCTTGGCCGGCTGACACAGATAAACTTCTGCCGTGTATTCAAAAGCCTATTCATTTTTTCAATCAGACCTGTTTTATCTATATAGATTGCGGAATTCAAACTTTCCCGAAAACCCTTGCTTCCTGGATTCAGATAGCTTCCCATAGATGACCTCCATTTTGATTATTCCCATTATCATGGAGTTTATTATACAACAAAAAGGCTGCCGTATAAAGCGTAAAATATACTTAACACTGGATTTTGACCTATCATGTAATTTTCTTGGTACTACATTGTTCACCCGATTTTCTTATATAGGACAATCTCTGGGTCTGCCCCTTCGCACCCATATTCACACACAAGAAGATACTGCTCGTCGGCAACCAGGCCATAACATCTGTCACTCTTTGGAATCTCTATCTGATTTCCCAAATATACGTTGTTATCCTTAAGAAATTTTACTAACTGTCCATTGGGAAGCGTATACTCCAGATTAACAAAAAAACCATTCAGCAACTCCAAGTCATTAACCTGCAAATATGGGATACCAAGTGAGTTAATCTCGGCAATCAGGCTATCCTTCAGACGAAAAAATGCCTCTATCCCTTCTTGCTTTATACATTCAGCCGCAACACACCTGCCTCCAAAGGGATGGCCGTCTGTCTTTGTACAGCCGCCGCAATCCTTCTGTCTGTCACATTGATGGCAGCAGTCCATTTTGCATATTGATGACATAAATTACCCTCCTAGTAATCTTCTATTTCATTTGTAAATCATTGTATATTATACAGCATCTATCTGCAATATGGAAGAAAGCAACTGTCAAGAGCCTAAATACATCCGCAGAAAATCACAGATTTTGAGCAAATATCTTCCGTACCAGATGATGATATGTCAATCATAAACTCAAATCCTTTTTCATATAAATAGACGTATCCATTGGACTGTCATTATAGCTCTCAATCTCATAAAATCCATACTCCTGATAAAGATGGATTGCACTCTTAAGAAAAGGCAATGTATCTAACAGCATATGGGAATACTTTTCCCTTCGTGCATCATCTATGATCCTTTGGACAAGCTGATTCCCGATCTGCTTTCCGCGAAACTTTGGCCTTACATACAGCCGCTTCATCTCACAATTTCTATCATCAAGCCTCCTAAGCCCAATGCACCCCGCCAGCTCATGGTCATAATACACCAGATACAGCCTGCCATAAGGAAGCCCGTATTTACTCTCCAAATGCTCTAATTCTTCGTCATAATTCTGAATGTCAAGATATTCCTTAAACGAAGGATCACCGGCAATCAGCATATCCGTATACTCTGAAAAAAGCTCTCCCACCTCCTTCGGATACCCGTAGGCAGGAACAAATTCTAATCCCATAATATTCACCTCACAACCTCTATTGTATTTTCATTGTCGGGAACGCAAAAAGTACAACGTAATCCCAAGGGTAATCCCTTCTGTCACAGGCGCGGCCAGCCACACCCCTGTCATTCCAAACAGAAACGGCAGAGTGAAGATACATGCCAGCAGAACCACCAGCCCACGGGACGCAGAAATCACAGCAGACTCAAAAGCGCGGCCTGTGGCAGTATAATAAAACGATGTAATAGCATTTACTCCTGAAAAGAAAAATGAAGTCATAAAAATCAGCATCCCCGATTGAATCATTCCTTCTACACGTTCATTTTGCACGAATAACCTGCTGTACCATTCCATTCCTGCCGCCATCAGAAGGAAAACAACTATTCCTGCGCAGCAGACATAGCGATTCGTCCGCCTCCGGATATGGGCGGCAAGTATCTTCTCCTTAGCGCCATAGGCAAAACTAATCAGCGGGCTTGTGCCCTGCCCGAATCCAACAATCACCATACTAAACGCATACGCCACATATCCTACAATCGTAAATGCAGTCACACCATCTGCCCCAATTTTTCTCATAATCACAAAATTATAGGCAAACATGGCAATCCCTGTGGACATTTCTCCAATAAATTCCGAGCTTCCGTTTAAGATTGACTGCACACAGATTTTACCGGAAAACCGAAAACCACCCAGGCGGTAGATGCTGGCCTTCCTGACGAAAAAATACAGAATACAAATGAACGAAGCCAACGCCGCTAAAAGAGAAGCCAATGCAATTCCGGCAACGCCCATATGTAGCCAGTCGGCAAATACGTAATCCAAAAAGATATTAAACAGTACATCCATGATACTGATTTTCATATAATATTTTGGATGCCCTTCGCCGCGGATAAACATCCCAAATGAAGAATTGACCACCATAACCGGCAGCTCCAGAAGCATAATCCGGTAATATTCCTGAAAATACCCAATCACACACCTGTCTGCACGAAGAAGGGACAGCATGGGCTGAAAGCTAAATACCATAATAAAGCTTAGCAGCACCGAGAAAATAAATGTAGTCACTATTGTCTGCCGAAATACCTGGCTGCAGGCAGACTCATCCCCAGAACCGAGAGCCATACCCGCAATCGCCACGCCGCCAATGGAAACCATTAGGCCAACGCCAAGATACAAATAAATGATTGGAAGTCCCAGATTGACCGCCGCAATCCCTTCCTTCCCTACATAATTTCCGATGAAAAAACCGTCTGCAATCGTAATCAGAGAAGTAAGTACCATGGAGATGATCGCCGGAATCGAAAACTGCCATATCATCTTTGTTGTGTCCTGTTTTAACTGCTCCAAATTCATAAAAAATTCCTCCTTTAATCATGTAATACACATCCATTATAAGAAGGAACCTAATAATATACTTCTGAATTCTTGCCCTATTCTTTCACAGGAATACAGATATCCAACTCCATATACATCGTCTCACTATCTACCGCATGGTAAATGTCAAACAGACTTTTTGTAGCGTCCAGTTCATAAGAAGTCTTTGGCAGCCATACCAGAAATATGGTCTGATATGCCGCATAAATATGCTTTGCGTGTCCCTTAAAATGATACACAATACATCTTCCGCCCTGAATCTTTGCCGTATTTTTAAGGGCACAATCCTCACCGACGCTCATACAGACATCATACAGACAGTGTCCGGCGCTTGTCACAGCCGGATCGTCATACGTTCTCTCCAGAAGCTTAGTCTTTGCTGTGATATACTCCTGATATTTTTCGATAAAACCATCCCAATCTCTTCTAAGATCCTCATAACTGCCAAAACGCCTCTCATAAATCACATGGTAGTCCGGAATATTTTCAATGGTTATCTTGCTGTCACAGACTTCAAAGCTCTCCGCCTGCCAGCTTTCGTGATGGAAGAAGGGATGGGCCATAGAGGAAAAACAGCTCCGTCTTCTCCAATCAACGGGCGTCATGCTATAATGCTTGCGAAACGCCCAACTGTAATTGGACGAGCTGTATCCATAGTCTGCGCCAATCTCCGTAATCCTTCGTTCCTGCTCTGTCTTGAGCCGAAACGCGCTCTGCTCAAGCTTCACCCGTTTGATAAACCCGTAGACACTCTCCCCTGTCTGCTCTTTGAAAAGGCGGCTAAAATAATACTTTGAGAAATGACTGTATTCTGCCACATCCTCAAGGGTTATATCTTCCTCGATATGCTGTAAAATATAGTCGATAGCCTGGTTGATTACTTCTTTTGTAATCATTTTTTCTTCCTCATAACAGACGCTTTTCCTGCGATACATCCGGTAGCCCACGCCCACTGCAGGTTAAACCCTCCGCAGATACCGTCCACATCCAACAACTCCCCCGTAATATATACGCCTTTCGTACGCAGAGATTCCATTGTCCGAGGACAGACCTCCTTCGTCCGCACTCCTCCGGCGCAGACCTGGGCGTTTTCAAATCCATTGGTGTCCTGAATCGTAAGGATAATCCGCTTACACTTCTTTGCAACCGCCTGTAGCTGACTTTTACGCAGTTCCGATACTCTCGTCGGTATTCTTACGCCTGCCATCTCCAATATCCGCGGGACTAATTTCTGGTTAAATATTCCCGTAAGCCATTCTTTCGCAGTCAAATCATCTCGCTTATCCCCCATTTTCACAAGTAACCTGTATACCTCATCTTCTGAATACTCTGGAAGTAAATCAAGCAAAACCTCAGAGCGCTTCTTTTGATGAAGCCCTAACGCAATAAAACGGCTGATCTGGAATACTGGAATACCAGAGATCCCATATGCGGTAATCTGCACTTCACCCGTATCCGACGCAGCCTCTTTACCCTCTATAAGGGCCGTCACCTTTGCCTCTGTGCGTACGCCTGACGCCTTGGCAAAAGGATGAGCCTTTACTTTTAGCTGTACCAGTGCAGGTACAATGCAAGTAACGCTATGCTTCAGAGCCTTAGCCAGTCCATATCCGCTGCCATCCGAGCCAAGAGAAGAAGCCGCCTGCCCGCCGCTGGCAAGAATCAATCGGTCTGCCTTAAACGACTTAACTGAGCAAGTCTCCTCTGTCCTGATACAAAAATTCTTACCCTCCCACGCAATAGACGCCACCTTGACGTTACAATAAACCTCCACTCCAAGACGTTTTAATTCCAACTCAAGAAGCTCAAGCACAGCCGAAGCCTGGTCAGAACGGGGGTAAACATAATCTCCCCGCAGCTTTACCACAAGCCCGATAGATTCAAAGAATTTTAATGTATCTTCATAACTAAACGCTCTTAAAACTTCCTCCACAAACTGGATATTTCCTCCGCGGTAACAGACTTTTGCACAGGAAGGCACAGCCTGACGGTTCGTCAGATTACACCGACCGTTTCCCGTAGCAAGAAGCTTTCTGCCGATTTTCTCCTTCTGCTCTAAGATAAATACTTGGGCCTTTCTGTCGTTTCTTGCCGCCGTAATTGCCGCGGCAATCCCAGAAGCGCCTCCTCCGATAATACCAATCCTTCTCATGATACCCGCCTAATTATAAGATTTAATCTTTTTTTTGAACATGATATAATAACAGTTTAACTCAAAATCACTGCATTCTCTTTTCTTTTCCGGTAAACAGTTAAGCAGCATTTCTTTCACAGCCCCATCCTCAAGTTCTTTTCTCAGTTCATTCTGAAGTCCATTCACCTCAAAAAAAATTCGGATTTCTTCCATAGCAGCATCCAATTTCCGTTTCTCCACAAGAAAATCCATATCATATCGAGTCTGGGCTTCCCACTCGCTCAACATTTCTGAATGCTCGTCAATCCAGTCTGTAAGAGTAAGATTCGCCCCATTGTCATATACCATTTTTACCAGTTTGGAGATTCTATGTGTATTGGGAACCGTCACGCCTACACACTCTAACGCGCCCTTTAATATCTTCTCAACTGCCTGCTGTAAATGGTATGCCGCATTATTTAGAATCATTTCATCATGATAGGGATACTTCCAAATCATTGCCGCTGTCTCATAATCCAGCTTCGCACTCCGAAACAGTCTGACATCACACATCTTCTCACCTCTCAAATAACAGTAATCCTGTCTGTTCAATTTCATGATATAATCTATTATCATGAGATAGGTTTGTAACAATATCTATTTCACAATCTAATTCAGGAACATATTCGAGCTTTTTTCCAGAATCAAATTTTTCAATATAAATATCCATATCACTGGCACTGTTGCATCTAAATTCCAGAGAACTCCCAAACAGTACTACTCTACGGATATTTTGGTCTTTTGCAAGTTCATAAATCAGTTTCTCTACCCTGCCCTGCATCAATGGATGCACTCGATTGGCATCTGGAAAAGCAATTCCTTCCATAACCGGAAAATCCCACATATCCTTGGTCTGCTTCATAATACCACCACGCCCTCCCGCACCAGATATTCAAGCGACATTAAGATTCCAAGCCTGCCATGATGCCATGTAAGCCCGCCCTGAAAATAGACTGCATAAGGCGGCTTAATCGGCCCGTCTGCGCTCAGTTCTATGGAGGACCCTTGTACAAACGCCCCCGCCGCCATAATCACATCACTGTCATAACCAGGCATTGCCCAGGGAATAGGCGTCACGAAGGAATCCACAGGCGCCGCCGCCTGGATTCCCTTACAGAACTCAATGACTCCCTCCGGCTTTCCAAAGGTCACGGCCTGAATAATGTCATGTCTGCTCTCGCTGCCATTAGGCACCACGAAAAACCCAAGCTTCTCATATATATTTGCCGCAAAAATCGCCGCCTTAAGGGCACTGGCCGTCACAGTGGGCGCAAGAAACAGCCCCTGATAAAAAGACTGCATCACGCCAAGGGAAGCCCCTACCTCCTTCCCAAGTCCAGGAGAAGTCAAACGGTATCCGCAAGCCTCAATCAAATCCTTCCTGCCTGCAATATAACCGCCGATTGGCGCAAGGCCGCCGCCGGGATTCTTAATCAAGGACCCCACCACCAGATCCGCGCCCACATCGCTTGGCTCAATGGTTTCCACAAACTCCCCGTAACAGTTATCCACCATACAGATGATATCCGGACGAATCTCCTTGACAAATGAAATCAGCTCGCCAATCTGCTTTACAGAAAAACTGGGTCTGGTCTGATAGCCCTTTGACCTCTGAATCGTCACCAGCTTTGTGTTCTCATGAATTGCTTTGCGTATATTTTCATAGTCGAATGTACCGTCCGAAAGAAGCTCAACCTGGGAATAGGAAATTCCATATTCCGCAAGAGAGCCCTTGGAGGGACGGATGCCAATGACCTCCTCTAAGGTGTCGTAGGGCTTCCCAACAGGCGACAGCAATTCATCCCCAGGTCTTAAATTGGCGCTTAAAGCAAGGGCAAGGGCATGGGTTCCGCAAGTAATCTGTGGACGCACCAGCGCGCTCTGCGTATGAAATACGGAAGCATACACATCCTCCAGGGTGTCTCGTCCCGCGTCATTATAGCCGTAGCCGCTGGCATAGTGGAAACATCCTTCGCTGACCTGGTTCTTCTGCATGGCGTGAATCACCTTAAGCTGGTTATACTCCGCCACCTCATCAATGGCGGCAAACCTCTCTTTAAGCCCTGCTTCTATCTCTCTGCCAAATTTAAGAACCTCTTTTCGGATTCCTAATTCTTTATATAGTGAAGTAATACTCGTATCATGGGTTTCATTTATCATATCGTCAATTTCCTCCTCTACAGCCACGAATCCAAAATCTTTGTCCTCACAACCGCACATTTTGCGTCAAACACAGGATTCAGCGGCTTGATCTGCATAATCACCTCCGCCGCCTCCTTATACTTCTTCATATCATAAAGCAGCGACGCCCTATTCAGCTCAAACAAAGCCTCCTCCCCCTTATCCCGAATCAAAGGCTTAAGAGCCATCAATTCCCGATAAGTAGCCTCCGCATTCTGAGAACGGGCATAGACCATCAGCAAAGTATTCATTTTCTTAATAAACTTACTCCGAAATAATTTTCTCAACCCAGTTCGCCCCTTACATATCTTATCATATCGTGCAGGATCCTGTCTTCGTCATAACCATATTCGTCCTTATTAAGCCAGATAACCTCACGTTCCCTCTTAAACCATGTAATCTGCCGCTTTGCAAAATGTCTGGTGTCCCGTTTCAGCCGGTAGATTGTCTCCTTGAGACTTAACTCCCCCTCCAGATAGGCAAGAATTTCCTTATATCCAAGCCCCTGCATGGACACCATGTCCCTGGTGCAGCCCATGCTCTTAAGAGCCGCCACTTCCTTTACAAGCCCATCCTTTAGCATCTGATCCACCCGTCTGTCAATTCGTTCATACAATCGCTTCCTGTCATCATTTAGCACAAAATAGACAAACTGGTACGGCGATTCCTTCTGCCGCTCCCTCTCGTTATGCTCAGAAATCCGCTGTCCTGTCTGGTGATAGAACTCCAGGGCGCGGATGACCCGCTTCACATTATTGGCATGAATCTGCTCTGCCGCCATTTTATCAACTAAGCGCAATTTCTCGTGAAGGACCTGCCCTCCCTCCTTACGGGCAATTTCTTCAAGCTCATGGCGGTAGGAAGCGTCCCCGTCATTTTCCGAAAAATCAACGTCATAAAGCAACGCCTGAATATAAAATCCTGTCCCGCCTACCACAATAGGGATATGCCGGCGAGCGTAAATTTTTTCCATTGCCGCCTTTGCCATCTGTTGAAAACGTACGACATGGAATTCCTCAAAGGGCTCCAGCTCATCCACCAGAAAATGAGGAATCCCTGCCATCTCCTCAGGACGAATCTTGGCAGAGCCGATATCCATATGCTTATAAACCTGCATGGAATCCGCGGAAATAATTTCCCCGCCAATTTCTTTGGCAAGCTTAATGGAGATTTCCGTCTTCCCGACAGCCGTAGGCCCTGTCAGAACTACTAATGGTTTCTTCATAATTTACACAATCCTTTTAAATTTCTTCTCCAACTCCCGCCGACTCATGGCAATAATGGTGGGCCTCCCGTGAGGACAGTGATAAGGATTCTCAAGGGTAAGAAGCTCTCCAATGAGCGTATCCACCTCTGCGGCTGTCAGCTTCATATTCCCCTTTACAGCCGCCTTACAGGACATGGAAGCAATCTTCTCGTCAATCAACTCCGGAGAAAGATTCCGGTTCACCTCGTCCGACAGGCTGTCTAGCATCTGCAAAAGCAACTCCTTCTTCGCAATACTGAACAGGTTATCCGGAACCGCCCGAACCACAAACGACTCCTGCCCGAAATCCTCAAACTCAAACCCAATCCGTAGGAACTGCTCTTTATATTGGTTAAAAAGCTCTGCCTCCTGCATACTCAGCTCAAGAATCAACGGCGGCGTAATCATCTGAGAGGTAAACTCTCTGGTTTTCATGCTTTTTAAGGTTCTCTCATACAAAACCCGTTCGTGGGCGGCGTGTTGGTCGATAATATAGAGGTTGTCGCGGTACTCCACCAGCCAGAACGTCTCAAAAACCTGTCCGATCAGATGATACTCGTCCTTGGCCTCTCTTGTGAGCAGCTTTTCCTCAAATAAATTTAACTGCTTTGGTTCTTCTGTCTTTTTAGCATATTTCACAGTCTCGCGGATACGGTCAGACTGTACCTCTGGCTTAAAAATCCCGTTTCGGCAAGTAACCTCAGCAGATGCTCTCTGGCTGTGGTACGCCTTTACTCTCTCCTGCATCTTCCCCATAAAATAATCCAGATTCCGTTCTGACGGAGGCGGCAAAGCCTGTTCCCTCGCCTTAGTCTGAACTGTGCCAAAACTAGCGCTAATGCTCTTAACCGGTTTACCGCCATCCTTCAAAGCCTGAGGTTCAACCGGATTTTGCACATTCTCCTGCCCTCTTGCGCCGTCAATACCAGACATCCGTTTAAGCCCCTCGAATGGAAGCCGATTTTCTTTAACCTTCTCTATCCTATTATTATTTCCAGAATCAGTTCCCTGATTCCCTTTCGGCGCATCCAGCTCTACATGAGGAATCAACTCCTCTGCATGAAGCCCTTTATTTACCGCCTCATACACCCGATTATAGACCTCCTGCTGGTTATGGAAACGAATCTCCATCTTGGCCGGATGCACATTGACATCCACGCCCTCCCCGTCGATTTCCATATGAAGTACTACGAAAGGATACTTATGCTGCATGGAGAAATCCTTGTAGGCGTCCTCAATGGCTTTTGAAACAATTTGATTCTTCACATAACGTCCATTAATAAAATAATTTTCAAAATTCCGGTTTCCTCTGGAAATAAGGGGCTTTCCCAGGAATCCGGTAATCCGTATTCCCTGACTCGAAAACTCTGAGCGAAGGAGGTTAGAGGCGATCTCCCGCCCATAGACGTGATAAATCACATCCTTAAGGCTTCCATTCCCTGAAGTGTGAAGTTTTGACTGTCCATTATTGATAAACTGAAAAGAAATCTCCGGATGGGACAGGGCAAGCCTTGTCATCAAATCCCCCACATGGCTTGCCTCCGTCATAGGCGTTTTCAAAAACTTCCTTCTGGCAGGCACATTATAAAACAACTGCCGAATCAGAAACGTGGTTCCGTCCCTGGCCCCTGTATCCTCAATATCCACTTTGCGCCCGCCGTCAATCCGGTATCTCGTCCCAAAGGTCTGCTCTCCTGTCTTTGTGATTAACTCCACCTGGGAAACCGCCGCAATACTGGAGAGCGCCTCGCCGCGAAAGCCTAAAGAGCCAATATGAACCAGATCCTCCACAGAACGAATCTTGCTGGTAGAATGGCGCAAAAACGCATTGGGAACCTCCTCTCTTGCAATGCCGCACCCATTGTCCGCAATACGAATCAGAGATATTCCACCGTCCTGAATCTCCACCACAATGGCTGTTGCCCCAGCGTCAATGGCGTTCTCTGCTAACTCCTTGACCACAGAGGCCGGACGCTCAATGACCTCGCCCGCCGCAATCTTATCTATTGTAACCGTATCCAAAACCTGTATCTTACCCATCGCTAATCCTGCTCACCTCCTGCCAAAATAACAATCCCTTTTACCAACGATTCTTAAGCTTATTCTGTAACTGATACAAGGTATTGAGCGCATCAATCGGCGTCAGATTCCCAAGGTCCAGATTCTTAATCTCATTAATCACGTCATCATCCCTTACCGTATCAAACAGCGACATCTGCGCCAAATCCACCTCGTCATAATGCTTAGGTTTATCCGGCTTTTCATGGCCGTGGTTTGCAATATCCTTAATCTTTTCCGTGATATCCGCCTGCACCAGTTCTTCTACAATCTCCTTTGCACGGAGGATGACAGACTCCGGCACCCCTGCAAGCCTGGCAACTTGAATTCCGTAGCTCTTGTCCGCGCCGCCTTTTACAATCTTGCGCAGGAAAATGATATCGTCACCCTTCTCCTTCACGGCGATACAATAGTTATTGACATTGTGAATCTTCCCCTCAAGCTCAGTCAGCTCATGGTAGTGGGTGGCAAACAAAGTCTTTGCCCCAAGAAGCTTACTGTTGCTGATGTGCTCAATCACAGCCCAGGCAATACTTAAGCCGTCAAAGGTGCTGGTTCCCCGTCCAATCTCATCCAGAATCAAAAGACTTCTGCTGGTGGCATTGCGCAGAATATTCGCAACCTCCGTCATTTCCACCATAAACGTACTCTGTCCGCTGGCCAGATCGTCAGACGCGCCCACCCTGGTGAAAATCCGGTCCACCAGCCCCATATCTGCACTGGCGGCAGGAACAAAGGAGCCAATCTGGGCCATCAGGACAATCAGCGCAGTCTGGCGCATATAGGTAGATTTCCCCGCCATATTCGGCCCTGTAATTACAGAAATCCGGTTCTTCTTATCATTCAAAAAGGTATCGTTTGCAATAAACATATCATTGGGAATCATTCTCTCCACCACAGGATGACGCCCATCCTTGATGTCGATAACGCCCTTTTCATTGATACTTGGACGCACATACTGATTCCTTTCCGCCACCAGCGCCAGAGACGAAAAAGCGTCCAACTGAGCCACGGCCCTTGCGCTTGACTGGATTCTTAAAATCTCAGCTCCGATTTTATCCCGCACCTCGCAGTAAAGCTGATACTCCAATGCATATAATTTATCCTCCGCCCCAAGGATGGTATCCTCAAGCTCCTTCAGCTCTGGAATGATAAAACGCTCTGCATTGGCAAGGGTCTGTTTGCGGGTATAGTAATCCGGCACCAGATTCTTAAAGGAATTGGTCACCTCAAGATAATAGCCAAACACTTTATTAAAACGAATCTTCAGATTCTTAATGCCTGTCTTTTCACGCTCGTTTGCCTCAAGCTTTGCAAGCCACTCCTTTCCGTCCGACTTCGCCAAGCGAAGCTGGTCCACCTCTTTATCGTATCCCTCTCGGATAATGCCTCCCTCTCTCATGGCAATGGGCGGCTCATCCTTAATGGCGCTTTTTACAAGCTCGCAGAGATCCTCCAATGTGTCCATGCTCTCATACAATTCCCGAAGAAGGGGCGATTTCATTTCCTGTAAAATATATTTGATATGGGGCAGCATAGCCAGAGAATGTTCAAATGCAATCAGATCCCGCGGATTTGCCGACTGATATGTAATCCGGCACACCAGACGCTCTAAGTCATAGATAGAAGAAAGATATTCCCGAATCTCCTCGCGGGAAATGGCGTTGTCCTTTAACTCCTCCACGGCATCTAGGCGGCGTTCAATCTCCTTTTTGTCGATCAAGGGCTGCTCGATATGCCTGCGCAGCGCCCTGGCCCCCATAGCCGTCTTTGTCTTGTCCAGCACCCAGAGTAAAGACCCCCTTTTTTGCTTCTCACGAAGGGTCTCGCAAAGCTCAAGATTCCTTCTGGTAGAACTGTCAAGGAGCATATATTTCCCTGTAGCATAGACCGAAAGCCTGGTAATGTGGGACAAATCCCTCTTCTGGGTCTCAATCAGATACTTAAGCAGCGCCCCCGCTGCAATTACGCCGCAGTCATAGTCCGAAAGCCCCAGACCCTCAAGGCCCTTTACATGGAAATGGTCTGTAAGGGTCCTCTGGCAGATGGTATCGTCAAAATACCATGCCTCCAGGGAATACAACGTAATCCCCAGCTTTTCCTTTAACAATTCCAAATCCATGCCACTCATATAGAAAGCCTCGTTGCACACAAGCTCTGAAGGCATAAACTTGTAAATCTCGTCGAACAACTTCTCCGCCTCTGTAAGCTCTGTGACCATATATTCCCCAGTAGTCACGTCCGCAACTGAAAGCCCGTAATGGTCTGCAAGGTAGACCACGCACATGATATAGTTATTCTTGGTCTCATCCAATGCCTGGACATCCAGGTTCGTCCCTGGCGTCACAATCCGCACCACGTCCCGCTTTACCAGCCCCTTTGCGGTGGCCGCATCCTCCATCTGCTCACAGATTGCCACCTTATATCCCTTGGAAACCAGACGATTTAAATAAGCGTCTACCGCATGGAAAGGAACGCCGCACATGGGTGCGCGTTCCTCAAGTCCGCAGTTCTTTCCGGTCAGGGTAATCTCCAACTCCTTCGACGCAGTCAGAGCGTCGTCAAAAAACATCTCGTAAAAGTCTCCCAATCTATAAAACAGGATGCAGTCCGGATACTCCTTCTTTGTCTCCACATATTGCTGCATCATTGGTGTTAATTCCGCCACTGTTGTACCTCTCTTTTGTAGTATTCTGCTCATTTGCTTATTCATTATAGCATTATTCCCTATAATAAAAAAGATAAATTTTTATTTCATTCCCCTACTTTATCTGTGACAGAATATTAGGGTCTTTGATCTTTGTATCCTCTGCAAAAAGAAGAAGCTTGGACATAATCTCCGCAGTTTTTGGGTCATCGTCAATAAACGGAAGGAAAATCCGCCCTCTGTGCTGTGAATGTACAGGCACCACAAACAGCATAGAATTCCCAACCTGATGCACCACGCCGCTTCCCAGGTGAATGGAATACTGCCCAAGCTTTCCGTCGATCATAGCATGATTCCCCTTAAGACGGACATTCTTAAGCCCGAACAGCTCAAGATTACATCTGGCAATGTCCCTTCGCATCTCAATGGTGGAATGGCTGGTCTCAGGGTCCACGCTGCCTGCATGGGCCACGCTTACGGCCAGGTCCACATCCCGCATGACTTCACTGTAAATGACATCCGGAATCTCTTTAAGCTTTAGCTGCTTTCCCGTTTTCCTGTGGGAGAATACCACCCACTCAAGAGTAGGGGCCTCCACATCGCTGGGGGTAAACCAATCCGTCATGGCATAGATACAGGCAATGATATTTTCCTTATAGTAAATCTTCTGAAGGCCATCCTCATAATCCGCAACCCACCTGCGGCCCTTGAGGGCGCCTACCGTCTTCTGAGGCTCTATCTGGTTGCCGGAGAAGATTCTGGATTCACATTTTTCCATTTCCTCGTCAAGTTTTAAGTACAGCTCACGGAACACCTGCTTAAATGGCTGCTTAATCTGCTTATCAAACAATAGCTTCTGGTATTCATGCCAATGGCCGCTTATGTACAAATCAAAGGGATGGGCAATCCACACCTTATCGTCCGGCTTAATGGGACTTACATTTCCTGTGTCGTCCACAATCCCCTCTTCTGTCAAAAATCCTATTTTAAACCGGTCTGCCCCCTCTTTCTTTGAGCCAGGCCCTTTTCCTTCTGCCAAGACATTTTCTAAAACGGTTCGCACAACCAGAAATTCCACAATGGGACGGGCCACAGGATTGGACTTCAACTCCCGCAATTCCCATACCTGGAATTCTGTCCGATCCTCCATGGCCTGCTCCATCATTTGTTTTGTACGGCTATACTGTTCCTTTAACTTTTTAGTGACCTCCTGGTATCTAAGAACCGTCTCGTTCTTCTTATACTTCGACGGAACAGACTTTAAGAGCTTATCATTCTTCCTACATTTCAGCGAGCTCCTTCCGTTCTCATCCACAGACACCATCAACTCAATGCCATCCTCCACAGGCTGCCATTCAAAATAGGCCGAAGACTGTTCCGTAAGCTTCCCCTCCATCCGCAGTACAAGGCGGGTCACATCCGTAAAGCCGGCGTTTACGCTTAAGTTGCGAAGCGCAAGCTCTGCGGCGCGCCCCTCGCTTGCCCGACGCTGCGCCCCAAACTGCCTGCTCTCCTTCTTAAACTTCTGAATAAACTGGTAGCGGTCTAAAAGCTCGTTTTCCCGATCTGCTTTCAGGTTTCCAAGGGGAAGAAGCCCTATACTCATCAACAAATCTTTATTTCGTTTCGCGTCTATCTCTGCTTTCAAATCCTCCTTCTCAACATTTCCGAGGGCGGCGTTTGCATATTTGCGCGCCCTTGTGTGAGCCGCGCCGCTTGAGGAATATTTTGCCGCGTCATAGATGAGTTTAAAATCCTTCTCCCCCACATTTTCATAGGCTTCAAAAAACCAATGAATATCGAACGCCCCATCCCTAAGTTCTTCTGGGGAAAGTGGTGTGTATTTCGCAATCACACTGGTAACCTGGTCGTCAAACCCTTCGCTGGTATGTGCCATAAAATAATAACATGTGCTTGCAAAGCCTGAAATTCCCAGATAATCTTCAATCATCGGAATCCATTGCTGCGCATACATGGCAAGCTCGACTAGCCGCTTTTTGGTAATATCCGTCCCCTTAAGAGCCTTCTTCAAATCTTTGGCAGTTTCCTCTGGCTTAGGCATACAGACCTTAAGCAGATGACTTAGCACAGACCCCCTATCGCTGCTTGAAGAATAGTAACTGAATCCCCGCTTTAACGTTTCCTTCCCCAACGCCGTCAAAATCTGAATCATATAGTCAATGCCATAGATGACCCGTATCTTATGGATATGCTCAGAAAAGGCTGTGGGCTGCTCTCCCCTCTTTAACTCCACACTTAAGATCAGGGGTATGAGTTCCCCATATAGCTCATGGGCAAAGGCCATCTCTGCCATATCCCCCAAGACATCAAAACGATATTTCCCGTCAACAGGCTTGATAACATTGTACCCAAAGAATGAATTCAATGCATACACCCGCGCCGTTCGTAAGGAAACCGCCCCCTTTTGTTCTACGGTACTAATTGGCTCTAACAGGCTTCCCAAATCTGAAAACATGAAAATCGCCTTATAAAATAACTCCTTATCCCATACCTTCTTCACATAGCATTTTACATAATCGGAAATCCCAAGATAACATTTCACAGTACTTTGGTAGGAATACTGCTGGTTCTTCTCTCTGTCCCCTTGCTCTAAATAGTGTTTCTGAAGCCGGAATCTCAAGGTGAATGCGCTTCCCCAATCCTTCTCCTCTGTCAAAGAAAGACAATGAAGCATATTGGCAAAGATAGGAAGCTCCACCGCCCGCTTGGTATAAACAATGTTTTCTCCATTCCAGTGCCTGTGCTTCACCGGAAAAATATCGTTAGAGGTATTCAGTATAGAGAGGAATTTTGTCATTCCTTTAAGCGCAAAATCAGCCTTTAAGGAATCCGGAATATACTGGTTAGCCAACACAGAAATCACCGTCCATGTCTGGCTCATATAGGGAAGCTCACTCACAAAATTTTTAAAAATCTGCTTCCCTCCGAATACCTGCTGATACAGCTCATAGTTGTACTTATAAAAACTACTCTGTATACAGCACTGACGGTATAGCTCTACCTCCAAGAGAAGCTTGGGATTACCAATCTCCTTTTGGTAGAATTCCTCCCACATCTCACGAAAGGGGTATTCCTCCAGAGGCTTTGCATTGGGGTCGTCGTGAATATACCTTGACTTTTTCAGCTCATTTCCAAGAAGCTCATCCTGGTCCCAGGCAGTCTTATAGGACAGCGTGGCATGATCTTCAATCAACTGAGACAGCTTCTGGCACACGCGGATACATGCTTTTTCTCCATAGGTAAACAACTGGTCTGCCTGGTTGGAAGGAATCTCTAAAGGCGGCAGAACCCAATCCTTCTCAGGGTCATACAAGCCATACCCCGGCGTGTTCAGGATATCCTGCGCCTTGCTTGCGCCCTCTAAAATTTCCCCTAAAAGCACCTGCTCTTTTCCGGTAGGATTGGGAAAATCCCGCAGATGGGGAAGGATTTCCTCCAGACATTTTCTGTCCTTATTTTTCAAATATAGCGCAAGGTCCAGGGCGCCCATACGGCATTCCTCGGATTTTAACCCAAGGTTCCTTACGATACAGGCGGCCAGACTTTTTCCATCCTGCTTCCGCAAAAGAGCCAGAGTCCCCTGCCGACCCTTCTTATACTTGAGATTTTTTTCAATGGAAATATAATCCTCCGACGCCAACTCCATATCATCCGCCAGATGATAGGCCTCCTCGTTGGTATATTCCTCTGCGTTATGTAAAAGCTCAAACAAGACCTTTTTTCTTGCCGCAGACTTGGGACGATAAAGCAGAAGCCTGGCGGCCGCCGACCTGGACATGCTGTAATAACAATATCCCTCGCCCTGTCCAATCAAGGGAATAAAACCTGCCGCTTCATCCAACACCTCATCCTCCTGGAGCATCCATGCAATCAAACAAAGCCTGGCGGCAATCCCAGACGGACCTAAGGATACCTGGTGCCAGGGAAAGATACATGGGGAAAGAACCAATCCCTTTTTAGGTATCTTTTTTAACATCTCCTTCAAAATCCCATAGCAAAGCCTGGCCTCCTCCTTGCCTTCAAAGAATTCCTTGGGATTAAGCTTCTTAGGCTCAATGACCTTGCCCCTTCGGTAAGAATAAGAGTTGCTGTCCTCATCCTTTACAAGACTGTAAAAATAGGAATTTACAGTCTCCATAAAGCTGGGCATAAAGCAAGCTGCCAGCTCCAAATCCTCAGGATAACTAAAAATCACCTCTTTCGCGGCCCTCATCTTCAATTTTGTATCCTGAATGGACATAATAAAGTAAGAGGCAGTCATCTTCTGGTGCTTCGTGCCATGGATTATGAGACGACGCACAGAGTCCACAGCCTTTTCGGCGTCATAGAACCCCTTTGCCCAGAGGGCGCAGCTAATGGCTACTGAATCCTCTGTGGATAGCTGTTCATCACAGAAGGCAGCATCCCCAAGACATTTCCCCATCAAGCCAAGAAGCTTCTCACTCATCCTTTCTGCGCTTTTCTCATTGAAAATCCCAATCCAGGTGGCGGCCGCCCGTTTTACCGATGAATAACGGATGAGGTTATGCTCCTCAATGACATGAAACAGATGAAGAAATGCCTCAGGACGTCCCGCGTCCATGGTCTCGCAGACTGCCTGACGCGCCCCCTCCTGGAGTCTGGCCGCCACAAGGAACTTGCCAAGAAGGTCGTACAACTCCTGGTTTTTGCTCATCACGATTCCGCAGATAAGGTTGTGGCTAATCATGGCCGTGTTCCCTTCCCCAAGGAGAATCTCCCTGACAGCCTTGATTGTCTCCTCATTTCCCCTGTCAATCTGTGCTGCCAGTATTTCTGCATAAGAAAAAAACGTGTTTCTTACTTGGTCGTAAATCATTGGGTGGACATTTCCCATTAGAAAATCTGCCAGGCTGATTCCATAAAAATCTAACAGCCCGTAGGTACGTAGCACTTTGATGCTCTGCTCTACAAAAGGCACATAGCTTTTGGAGCGCAGACTTCTTCTGTACCACCCTGCCGTCATCTGGTACTGGTTCATTGCGTCTAGGGCTTCGTAGAATTCCTCTCGGCTGCTTTTTGGAACGCAGGCCTTTACCACTTCAGAAAACTCCCCCTTATAGAGCCCGCTTAATGTGTGGTAAGCTCCTTTTTCCAGAAGCTTCTCCATAGAACGGCAGACCTCCTGGGGCGCGAAATAACAGTAGAAAGCCGGAAGCATCTCCTTCTCCTCATTGGAAAGGCGCTTTCCCTTCTTCTCAAAATGCTTTTCCCATGCTTCTTTTAATTTTTCTTTTGTCTCATATGTAAATTCCGCCATGACCTTTCCTTTCTGGGTTTTTCAACCGTTTTGCTCTGCATTTTCTTATTCTTGGCCTAACCAGATAACATGGTAAGGCGTATCAGTGTAAATACCAGGCCCTCCTTCCAGGGTACCTTGTCATCAAGCCCTGTCATCTCCTCATTTCCGGCAAAAACACGGTAGATTCCGTCCTCAAAGCTTTGAATTGTATTCTCCACCGCCTGAGTGGCATTGGCTTTTGCCCCGCCGTGAACGCCAAAAGATACCTTTCCTTGTACTGCCTGATTTGCAATCGCCTCTTTTGTCAGAAAAGGCAGCAGCCCTCCTTCGTCTTTTCTTGCGTTATAGTCCTTTACGCCAAGCTCTGTCAGCCCAACCAGCAGTTCTCTTAGGGTTTCCGGCTTTTCATTCAAAACGAAGGGCGTGGGGGGCAGCTCTTTCAGCATCCGTCTGCCTGGCTTCTTCATTCTTACATAAATGGTAAATGACATGTTGTTTCCTCCGCTTTTGTGTTATATATTTAAGTATACTTAGGAAGACTTAAAATGGCAACTTCTTCTTTGGGATTCTTTGCTGTGGGTTGCCTATTTTACAGGGGGATGGTAAAATAAAATCAAGAACAACTGCTTTTTGTGAACTTGCAGATTGGAGGTGACAGCCCTTGGCAGAGCATTTAGAAACCATGGCGATTCAATGGCATTTGGGCTTTTTGGGCGCCACTGAGATTGAGTTAATATCCAATAAGGAGGATTTGGAATTCCTGCGTGAATTTCAATTAAGCAAAGAGCCTCTGCGCATGGATTTGCTGATTATTAAAAAGCCAGATAAAGTCCGGATTCACAATGAAATCGGACATATTTTCAAAAGATATAATGTCATTGAGTACAAAAGCCCAGATGACGGACTGTCCATCGACGATTTTTATAAGACCATTGGTTATGCCTGTCTCTATAAGGGACTCGGTGAAAGCGTTAATGAGATTCCTGCCGAAGAACTGACGGTTTCCGTCTTTCGGGAAACCTATCCAAGAGAATTATTTAAGGCTTTGAAAAAATCTGGGGCTAATATTGAACTGCACTCTCAGGGAATCTATTATATAAAAGGGCAGATGCTTTTTGACACCCAGGTCGTTGTGACTGGTCAGCTTAAGAATGAAGCCCACCGCAGTCTGCGAATTCTTTCCAAACACGCCCAAAAAGAGGATGTCCAGGCATTTATTGCAGAATCTATGAGGCTTACTGCACCAGGAGACAGGAATAATATTGACGCCATTTTACAGGTAAGCGCATCTGCAAACCGTGCATTGTATGAAGAAGTAAGGAGGGATTCAAATATGTGTGAAGCGTTAAAAGAACTGATGAAAGATGAGATTGATAAGGAAAGGCAGGAAGCGGCTCAGATTGCAACGCAGGATACCATACTTGAAAATATTAAAAGCCTGATGCACAACTTAAATTTTTCGGCTGAACAGGCCATGGCTGCCTTAAATATCCCTGTCCCTAACCGTTCAGGATATATTTCAAGACTGTGATTTAGGTGAACCATTAGCTAAAACTTTGGTAATTTCTTATAAAACAGCAGAGTCCAAATTTTTATTTGGTTGCTCTGCTGTATATTTTTGAGCTGGCTATCATCCATTAATTTTATAAATAAATTCACCTTATCTAAGCCCCCTACAGCACATGATAATGGGGCTTTTCTTCCCCATACAGCCAATAAGCAAGATATCCTCCAAGAAAAATGCCCAATGCGCACAATCCGGAAAATATGATCATAAAGGGCAGGCAAATCTGGCCAAACAATTGGAACGGCTGGTTACTATAATCCCACACAGCCAAATGCAGCCATTTATTGACAATAATTCCAGTAATAAACTCCATTGCTGTCACAAAAATAATACACCGTAATATCTGCCTCCACAGAGGGTCCTCCCAATGCACCATCTGCCCCTGTATTGTGAAAAATACCATACAAATCCCGCCAAGTACAAACATAGACCAATGGGAAAAGCCACGGAAAAAGATTTCAAAAAAATAATAAAGGCACCCGCCAAGTGTCCACAGCAATAAATATTCGCTCAGTTTCTTCATGTAAATACGCCCTCACTTATGTTATTCATACATAGTGTGAACATTTTTGGGCCATATTATAGGTGGTATTTATTTCTCTTTCAAAAGTATTTGTCATCTCTCAATCACAATAAACGGAATCGTCATTTCATCCTCCGTAAGTCCTGCATGTACACCAATCACAGTCTCCGCCTCCTTTCGTGTATTGAAAATTGTCAAATCATCTACTGCCACAGCCAGACAATCGCCAAGCATTTCCCGAAAATCCGGATGCTCATCCCCCGTCCCAAAAATCTTACGGCTTAATACCTCCTCCTTTGTCCACAGAAGGAACTTCTCTCCAAATTCTTTTTGGAATTCCTCCTCAAACTGTGCCTTTTTCTCCTCCCTGACGAACAGATTCAAAGCCCTCGGCTCAATGGACGGCATACGCACCAGACACTCCATAATCTTCGGATAATCCGTAATCGCCACACATTGAGAATCCATATGCCCATGGTCAGCCGTCACAATCACCAATGTATCCTTAAGGTCATTGCACAATTCCTGCACCTGGCCTTCAAGCCTCCTCACAACCTGCCTGGCCTGATCGCTATAACAGCCCTTGTCATGCATTGTTGCATCCGGCTCATTCCAGTAGCAATAGATATATTTCTTTCCCGATTTTTTGCACAGCGTCTTAACCTGCTCACAGAGTTCATCAAACGTTTTGGGAAATGGCTCTGCAAACGGCGTAACCTCATAGGCCTGCCCTCCGTTTGCGCAGATTCTTGACACCACGCTCTGATATCCGCAGAACGTATGGGCGGCATGATATGGGGCCGCAAAAGTCTTTGTCCCTGTCTCTGTATTCAGGAAAACAGTGACATTTTTATTAAGCTTTGGAAAATAACAATCCCACCCAAGCCAGCCATGGCAGCAGGGCATAGAGCCGCTGATCATAGACGTAGTGGCAGCTACGGTGGTAGGTGGAAACACAGAACTGTAGCTGTTCTTAAAATGTGTCCGGAAAAATCCATTTTCATCCAAATTCTTCTCCATAATGGCCGTCCCCATTCCATCCAGAAGAATCACCACAATATTTTCATAATTCTTTGCCAGATATGAAGCAAATCCCTTTAAGCCTTGCCTCCCTTCTTCTGGGAGAGTAAACTCGTTCAAAATAGAATTCGCTAAATTAACGATACAATTATCATAATCTGGAAATTTTTGTTTCATAATCTCTCCTTATTCAAAACAATCATAAAGTTTACATTGTTTTCTCCTTCTCTCTCCTATATAATCTATCATAGTAGGAAAGAATTTTACACAAATTTTTTTAATGACAATCTATTCACAGGAGGTTTTCTTACATGTCTACAACAGCAAATACAACTGCTCACTATGATTTCTCTAAGGTCAGCAGCACCATTGTTCCAGATCTGACTGGAAACGGATATGCAGGCGTTATTCGGGGCTGTGACCGAGGTGGTGCCTATATGGATACAGCTTCCGTATTTGGACACGAGCTTCCGGTTCTTACCCTTACTGGCGGGAAAGAAGGAGGCTTTCTTCAACTGCCGGATGGAATCCTGAACACTAATGAGGGCTTTACCCTCAGTTTTTATGCAAAACTTTCCCCCTTGTCCGAATACGGGGTTCTGTTTTCCTTTGGCATGGACGAATGCTTCTATCTTTCTGCCATGCCAAAGCCAGACGAAAAGGAAGTAATTCTTTTGTCCCCCTGCGCCACAGGAGGCGGACGAAGCCAGGAGAGAAGCCTTACCCCCTGGTTTCCGATTCCTGCCAATCAATGGTTCCATGCTGCCGTTTCCTTTTCCTCTGGTCTTCCTTCCCATCTGACGCTCTATATAGACGGGAAATTCTGCGGCTCTTTTGAACATCCGCGGATGGAGGCTTCGGCGCTCAATCACTGTAAGGAATGTTACTTTGGATACGGAGTTTTTGCCCCAATCCCTCTTGCAGCGTCTTTTTCCCATATCCGCATCTTCTCCCAGGTGCTTAAGGCAGAGGATATTGAAGCCTTGTTCCAGATTACACCAATGATGCGCCTTAAGCTTGAAGCCAAGCGCCTTGAACCTCTGTTTGCAGAGCCACTAGAGAATATCATTACGCTTCCGTCAGAGGGACAGATGGGCGCAAAGATTAGGTGGAGGAGTCTAACACCCCATGTCATCTCAGACTACGGAGAATTCACCCGCCCCAAAGCTAAAGAACCTGCTCTTACTGGAGCTTTGGAGGCAACTTTTTTTTATGACGACTGCCAAATCACACAAGTCTTTCAGTGCCAAATCAAACCTCTACCTGAGGATTTTGTGATTGCCCGCACAGATGCCCAGCAGGTGGTTCTTCCATTTCCTAAGCATGTCACAGAGAGCTTTACGCTTCCCCTTAACGGAGAGAAGGGTTCCTCCTTCCAATGGGTAAGCAGCCGTCCGGATTGGCTGAATCATCAGGGGCAGCTTCAAAAAAGACCGGACAGAGCACCCGAAAAGCTGACTCTGACCCTGACCTCATCCTATGGAAGTGCATCCGTTACACGGGAATTTCCGGTCACAATCCTTGCCGATTGCTGCCGAAGCCTTCCTGTAAGGGAGTATATTCCTGCTGCCCCGACTACAGATGGTGTTCCAAAAGCCCAGGTAAAGCCTGCTTTTATAAAACAGCTTCGGCTGACCGACAGCGGCGTGTTCTATGATAATCAGAAGCGCTGCCTGAACTACCTTTTATTCCTGGACCCTGACCGTATGCTCTATAATTTCCGCAAAGCCTTTGGCTTTGATACCAAGGGAGCCGTTCCGCCAGGAGGTTGGGAGGAGCCCTCTGGACTTTTGCGCGGGCACTCCACGGGCCACTATCTGTCCGCCCTTGCCCATGCATTTGCCTCCACAGGCGACTGCCGTTTTCGCCGCAGGGCAGATGAGATCATCACAGAGCTTCGCAGGCTTCAAAAGACCTGCCATGGAGAACCTGAAGACTTTCACACAGACTGCACCCCAAACAATGCGGGACAGTCCCTTTGGAGCCGCACACCAGACACCTGGGGAGAAGGTTATTTAAGCGCATACTCTCCCGACCAGTTCGATCTTCTGGAGAAATTTACGCCCTATGCCACCATCTGGGCCCCTTACTATACACTCCACAAAATCCTGGCAGGGCTTTTGGACTGCTTCCTTCTCCTTCAAAGCGATGAGGCTCTCTTTTGTGCCCGCGGTATTGGAGACTGGGTCTGCCGCCGCCTTTCTGCAACGACAAAGGAACAGCGCGCCGCTATGTGGAAGCTTTACATTGCAGGCGAATACGGCGGAATCAATGAATCCCTTGCAGCCTTGTATAAAGTCACTGGCAACCCTGCTTACCTCAAAACGGCACGGATGTTCGACAATCCGCCTTTATTTGACGGGCTTATCCATGGACGGGACCCTTTAAAGGGAATCCATGCTAACCAGCACATCCCCCAGATTATTGGCGCAATGGAAATCTTTCGCTCCACAGAGGATGTACGTTATTACCATCTGGCAAAGAATTTCTGGGAGCTGACTGTGAACCGGTATATGTACTCCATCGGAGGCGTGGGACGGGGAGAAAATTTCCGAGAGGCGGACATCCTGGCCAACCACATTGAGAGCGGGCGCAACTGCGAGACCTGCGCCACCTACAATATGCTTAAGCTTACTGGAATGTTATACCAATATGCCCCAGAGCACAGCCCTTATATGGACTACTACGAGCGCGGGCTTTTAAACCATATTGCCGCCAGCCAGAATCCTGTCACAAAGGAAGGGGCTCTTAACGGCGTTACCTACATGCTTCCCATCGGGCCAGGAGCCCAGAAGGAATACAGCAATGACTATGAAGATTTTACCTGCTGTCACGGAACCGGAATGGAGAACCATGTGCGGTACACAGAACACATTTACCATCATGGGGAGGATGACAGCCTGTACCTGAACCTATTTTTACCTTCTGTCTATCATTGGGAGGAAAAAGGCGTCACCCTTTCCCTGGAAGGCGATTTTCCGTCCGAGTCCTTCCGGCTTAAAATCAATACAGATGAACCAGGCGGGACGATTCTTCTGAATCTGAACATCCGTATCCCTTACTGGTGTCAAAAAACGTTTCGGGTGGCAGCTTCCAATGAACCCCTTCCCCCAATGTCAGGAGATGGAGGATATTATAGAATCAACAGGACATTTGCCGACGGAGACTTTCTTACTGTTTCCACTCCCTATGCCCTGCATCTGTGTTATACCAATGACGCTTATGAGGGGTATCCTGCTGCCAGCCTCATGTATGGGCCTTTGGTTATGACCGCGCTAAGCGCTTCGACGGACTGGATTACACTAAAGCTTCCTCCGGTTCTTGAGGATGCATTTGACATCCAATGGAAGAAATTACCCACTCTCTGGTATGATGATTTGGAGTTTATTCCCTCCTATGCAGCCCATAACAGGCCCTATCATACTTATTTTAAAATCCATCTTGCTTAAATTGGTGGAATGTTGATATAAGTAAACAGACTTTCATATAAAATATGGCACGCTTTGGAAAATATAGAAGCATCCCTTTTCCAAACGTGCCCTATTTTATGTTCTATGAAGCTTTTCCTGCCTCATCCATTTCCCCAATATAATAAAACCCTCTGCAATCCTTAAGCAGTACGTCCACATAGGTTCCAATCAATTCCTTCCCCCCGTAAAAATGAACCAGCAGGTTATTACTAAGCCTCCCTGTTACCATCTTGGGGTCATGGTCGCAAATATCCTCCACCAATACCTCCTTAACCGTACCTTCATGGACTGCGCAGGCTTTAGCCGCAATAGTCTGCACCTCTTTAAGCAGCCGATCGAACCGGTTCTTAATTACCTCCTCTGGCACCTGGTTCTCCATCACAGCAGCAGGGGTCCCTGTCCGCTTGGAGTAGATAAATGTAAATGCGCTGTCATATTGAACTTTCCTGACAACATCAAGGGTTTCTTCAAAATCTGCCTCCGTCTCCCCTGGAAATCCCACAATAATATCCGTTGTAAGGGAAATATCCGGCACAGCCTTACGGATTTTCTCCACCAGGCTAAGATACTGCTCTTTTGTGTACCGACGGTTCATCTTCGTCAGGATATCCGTACTTCCCGACTGCACAGGTAGATGGAGATGCTTACAGATTTTCTTTGAATTCCCCATCACCTCAATCAATTCATCCGACAGGTCCTTGGGATGGGAGGTCATAAACCGAATCCTCTGAAGGCCGTCAACCTTCTCAATCTCCTGTAACAGCTTGGCAAATGTCATGGGAGTATTAAGCGTCTTTCCATAGGAGTTCACATTCTGCCCAAGAAGCATCACTTCGCTGACTCCGTCTGCAACAAGCCTCTTGATTTCTCCAATAATCTCCTGGGGCGCTCTGCTTCTCTCCCTGCCGCGCACATAGGGCACGATACAATAGCTGCAGAAATTATTGCAGCCGAACATAATATTGATTCCAGATTTAAACCCATATTTTCTCTGGTTGGGAAGGTTCTCCACAATCTTGTCCGTATCCTTCCAGATATCAACTACCATACGTTCTGATTCAAGTCGGGTTGAAAGCAGCTCTGCAAACTTATAGATATTGTGCGTCCCGAAAATGATATCCACAAACCGGTAACTTTTCTTTAATTTCTCCACCACCTCCGGCTCCTGCATCATACAGCCGCAAAGCCCAATCATCATATGGGGATTCTTTTTCTTTCTGGGCTTTAGCTGCCCAAGCCTTCCATATACGCGGGTATTCGCATTCTCGCGGACGGTACAGGTGTTATAGATGACAAAATCCGCCTCATCCTCGGCTGTCTCAATATAGCCAATCTCTCTTAAGATTCCCCGCAGCTTCTCGGAGTCGCGGGCATTCATCTGGCAGCCAAAATTGAGTACACAAGATTTTGGTAAGCGACCATTTCTTTGTTCAAAGCCTTTTACCCATTTTCTACATTTTGCCATAAAGTAGTATTGCCTGGCCGGTTCTTCTATTGGCGGCTCTGCATGAATGTCTATTTTATCTAAATCAATTTCCAAATCAATTTCCTGATACATTTCTATTGACTTTACTCCCTTTCTGTCATATAATAAAAATTAAGAAATGAGTTTTTAACCGTACAGTCTTATGGCTCAAGCGGGGTACTCGTTTCTTTTTTTATGTTTATAATATCATATAGATACAATTTCCTATCCACTGCATGTCTTATAACAAGCTCCACATGAAAAACATTATAACGCAAAACTTCTCCATCGTCATCAAAAATCGGAAGGGCAAATCGGGAATCATATCGATACCATCCAAATCTGGCATTTTTATCATGCTTTTTCGCTAGATTTTCTCGGAATCTCTTATTTTCCGCAATTTCAATCATCTCAGGAATTCCCTGTGTAGCATTTGCTTTCGCCTTTGCAAGAGCACCTTTCAACTTTGCCGTATAATTGGAACCTGTGTATTCATCAGGAAGATCATTGCCTATATATATGATTTCTTTACTTTCAGCAATTTCTACAAATTCTCCGACATATTGCTTTAAATACTGTTCAACCTCATTCCAGTCAATATTCTGTCTACCTTTAAAACATATGTCATTTATTACCACAATCTGTTTCCCATTCACATCCTTTATAACACTTATGTTCCTTTCCATATTCCCTCCCTATCCGCCCTCCTCTCGTATTTTTTCAGAATCTTGTTTACTCACACGAACGGGCTAGCCGAAGGTGGTTACACAGGAGGTAGGAATACGCCCGTTTTCCTGTTTAAAGTTCTCCACCCATTTCCGACACTTCGCCATGAAGTAATATTGTCTGGCCGGTTCTGCCTGTGGTGGCTCTTGGCTTAAATCTATTTTATCAAAATCGAATTCATTATACATTTTGCTTGACTTTTCCCTTTCTCTTATAAAGTATACCCAAAGGGCACCCCGTAATGCATGCCCCTAGCGGGGCGGGTGGACTGCGTCCATTAAGGTATATAAAAAGAAACGGGTTTTTACCATACAGCTTTAAGGCTTAAGCGGGATACTCGTTTCTTTTTTAGATTCAATCCCAGTTTATAGCTTCATGTGATATATTTCATCACTCAAACAAACTGCCTTCGCCCCTCGTCATACTCATACCCAATCCCCTTTAATTTACCTGTAATATCATCTCTTTCCACATCCATATCCTCACACAGCTCATCCAACGTATGATAAACATCCCTAAGCTTCGTATTCACCACACTGAGCAGCAATACGGGATCCTTCGGTAATCCTGTCAACATAAAATCTCCTCCCTCTATCTCTTAATCCTCTCCGCTTCAATAACCCTTTGCTCAGTAATCAGAATCTCCGGACAGATATCATATTCTTCATAAGGCACCTCCCCAAAGACCTGAAATTCAAACCCAACTGCCATCCTGCGCAGATTCTTATGGCTCTCAAGATACCTGTCATAAAAACCTTTGCCATAACCAATACGGTGGCATTTTTCATCAAAAGCCACCCCTGGCATTATCATAAGCCCCTGCTTTCCATCCCCAATTTCTTTTCCTGTGGGCTCAAGAATCCCATATGCGCCAGGCTTTAAATCATCCTTCCCTTGTATACGGCAAAAAAGCATGGTATCCCCCGTCACACGGGGAACCCACACATTCATTCCTCTCCTATATGCTTCCTCCATAATCGTCCTCGTCCCCACCTCATTGTTATAATCCACATAAATATAAAGGTCACTCTCGGTAACAAACCAAGGATGGTTTATAACGGCGGCGGCGATTCTCTGGGTATCCAAAATCCAGCGGGCCTTAACCATCTTCGCTCGTTCCCGCCGGATTCTCTGTCTAATTTCCTTCTTTGATTCCAAATTTTTCCCCCAGATTTGTAATCGAACCGTCTGCTTCCTGAATCGAAATCTGATCTAACTGCCCACGCAGATTCCTCTTAAACGAATCCACATACTCCCGCCGTAAGAGCTGCTGCTCTTTGCACTCATCCTCCGTCAGCCCCTCAGCCTTGGACTTGTGGTATAATTCATTAATCCTGGCAATTTTCTGATTGTCCATAGCTCATTTCCTTCCCCTGAAGCGCAGGCACATATCTTCCCCATTCCGTTAGCCACGTGCCTTAGTCTCCTTCGTATTTTTCCAGATTATCTTCCTTAAAGCTTCACCTTATCTTACACTATCTTCCCCTGAATGTCTACAAAGGATTTACAATAACTTGCATATTTCTTAACTAGAATAATTTTCCAGAAATCCATACAGGGATTTTGCATCCTCCATATATTTTCCGTTGCGAATCTCATCCCGAAGCTCTGCCGGAAGGTCGTCATACTTAATATCCGTATATTCATAAGGCGTCTTCTTGTCGCTTAAGTAAACCACGACATAGCCATTTACCTCCATCAGATAATAGCAATCCTCCTTCAAAGCCTGTCCGTCCGCAGCAACTGTAGCCGGATCTGGGGTGGCTGCTTTCGTCTCCTCCCCTCGGCTTCCTTCTGTTTGGGTCTCCTTTGCAACTTTAAGCTTGACCTCCATATTCTCCTTAGCCCTCTGGTAGCTTAACTGGTAAGCCCCTGTAACCAGCATCAACGCCACAATCATAACCCCAAAAAAACCGATACCTAACTTATTTCTCATAAGGACAACTCCTTTTTTAGTTCAGTATCGGTCATTTTTCATGATTTTATACAGATTCCATCATTTTTTCGTCAACATCTTTAGGTAACATTTGGCAAATTAGCGATAAACATCCCGAAACAGATGCATTTTCCGGCAAATAGATAAAAGCAGGGTGCCCTTTGGCATATTCTCAATCTCATCCTCCGTCACACCCCCAAGGAGTACCAGAGCGATCCCATAAGTTGGAACTGCTGCCAACAGTGCAAATACGGTGGCAATTCGGGTTCCTGCAAATAGTTCAAAGAGCAGGTGCACAATTACAGCCACAGCCCCCATGATTCCGGCTGCAATGGTGGGCAGAATAAACGTCCGCTTCCTCTCCTGCACATATCCGATTCTCTCCCGCAGAGCGTGAGAGTTCAGCATATAAACTGTGGCGGCAAAAATCGTCCTGCTCATTACCACAGCGTAAATATTCCATTTAAACGCCACCAGCATCACAAGCAGCGAAAGTACATGGACCGCCAGCGCAATGGAAGAATTCTTCACAGGCGTCATCATGTCGTCCAATCCCTGAAGAACGGAGTTCGTTAGTGTGGAGGGACAGAAAAATACCACGGAAATGGCTCCAAGCTGCAGCATCAGGGCAGCCGTCGTATTATCCTCCGTATAAAACAGAAGATCCATCAGCGGTTTTGCCAGGATGGTAAGTCCCACGGCACATGGAATTGCAATCATCATATTAAAACGGATTGCAGTATCAATCTTATTATGTACCTGCTTACGGCTGCCTGTCTGAACAGTTGCAACAAGGCTTGGAATCAGCGACGACGCCAGAGCCGTTGCCACGGACAGAGGTACATTGATTAGTGTATTAAACTGGCTCCCAAAGATACCCATAAGACTGGCATACTCCGTCTTTGAAGCGCCCTGGGCAGCCATAATATTGTTAAAAATAGCGGTATCCAAAAAGTCGCTGATATTATAAACCGTCGCACTTAAGATCACCGGCGCAATGGTCATTAACAGAATCCGGTAAATCTTGCGGTAGCTCTCCCGCTTCCGGCTTCTGTCCCTTCTCATCTTCCTGCGGAATAATTGGTAATAGGCAATAAACACCACGAACACAAACAAGAGCGCCACAAACGCGCCCATGATGGTTCCCACCGTACCTCCGGCTGCCGCAAAAGCCGGACCGTAGGAGTCGTCCCCTCTCGTCTTTGCAATCTCCTTGCCTGTCTGGAGTAAAAGATATGCTCCCACAATAGAAGCTACTGCATTGACAATCTGCTCGATTACCTGAGAAAACGCAGTAGGCATCATAGAGCCATTTCCCTGGAAAAAACCTCGGATGACGCCAAGCAGCGCCACCACGAAAATACAAGGCGCAAGGATACGCAGGGCATAGACGCTCAAATCCATGGACATCAACGTATTTGCGATGAATTCCGCCCCAAAAAAGATTGCAAGGGAAACGATGCCGCTTGCAACGATTGCAAACATCAGGGCGCATTTGAACACCTTGTAGGCATTCCGATACTGACCGATGGCCACCCGCGCCGACACAAGCTTTGAGACGGCAAGGGGAAGGCTGTAGGAGGTAAGCATCAAAGCAATGGTGTAGATGGAAAAGGCCACGTTATAGTAACCCATTCCCTCCGTCCCCACCGTATTGGTAAGCGGAATTCTGTAAACAGCGCCTATAATCTTCGTAATCACCCCTGCAAATGCCAGTATAGAGCCCTGCACAAGAAAATTCTTATCTCTTTTTCTTCGTCGTTCAGCCATAAATTGCTCCCTCTTATCGTATTATATTCAGGACTTCCATAATCTCATCCTGCTTTGCTTCCATAATCCGGCGTTCGTCCTCTTCTATATGGTCGTATCCGGTCAGATGCAGGATAGAATGTACAATCAGGAACGCATATTCCCGCAGAATGGAATGTCCGTATTCTTTTGCCTGGGCTATCACCTTTTCTTTGGAAATGACGATGTCCCCCAGGGAAAGCTCGCCTGTTTCTGGGTCAAAGCAGTCGTCCCTCTCCTCAAGGAAATCAAATTCACCCGACGCAGGGTATTCAATCATGGGAAATGACAGCACATCCGTAGGCTTTTCTATGTCTCGGAACCTTGCGTTCATCTCCTGAATCTGTGTATTCATAGTAAGCAGAAGGCTTAACTGGGCATCATAAGGGCAGCCCACAGCGTCAAGGGCTGACTCAATTACCTTCTTTGCAATCTCGCGGCACTTTAAAGGGAGGCTTAAGTCCCCTTCTTCTTCAAAATAAAGTGTCATGATTTTCTCCTTTTGTTTATCTCTTTTTGACTCTGTCCGGTTTCTTTCTGCTGTCTCTGCCCCGATTCCGGCTGCGGCTCTCATACTCCTCGTATGCCTTTACAATCTTTTGTACCAAGGGATGGCGCACCACATCCTTGCTGGTCAGACTACAGATTGCAATATCGTCAATATTCTTAAGAACAGAAATCGCCACGTCAAGACCTGATACCTGTCCGGCAGGTAAATCCTTCTGTGAGGTATCCCCTGTGACAGCCACCTTAGAGCCAAAACCAATTCTGGTCAGAAACATCTTCATCTGAGCAGGTGTGGTATTCTGCGCCTCGTCTAATATAATATAGGCATTATCCAACGTCCGTCCCCTCATATATGCCAGCGGCGCAACCTCAATCAGCCCCCGCTCTGAATTCTTAAGGAAGCTCTCCGCCCCCATAATCTGATACAGAGCATCATACAATGGCCGAAGATAGGGGTCAATCTTGCTTTGCAAATCTCCTGGCAGAAATCCTAACTTCTCCCCTGCCTCTATGGCGGGTCTTGTCAAAATAATTCTTCCCACCTCATTGTTGCGAAATGCCGTAATCGCCATAGCCATGGCAAGGTAGGTCTTGCCCGTACCTGCTGGCCCTAAACCAAATACAATCATCTTCCTTCGCAAAGCGTCTACGTAAGCCTTCTGTCCCAGAGTCTTGGGCTTAATAGGCTTGCCCTGCAGGGTATGACAGATAATCTCTCCGTCCAGCTTAAGTATACTCTCTTTACTGTCCTCCAGCACAAGGGCAAGGGTATAGTCCACATTCTGCTCATTGATTGCGGTGCCCCGTTTGGACAACTCTGCAAGCTGCATAAGAACCTTTTTCGCCTTCTCTACGTTCGCCGCTTCCCCCATAATCTTCACGCTCTCGCCCCTTGCGATCAGTGTAACGTGAAGCGTCCGTTCTATCTTCTTCGCAAAAACATCAAACTGGCCGAACACATTTGCCTCATGCTCAGCCGGAATGTCGATGACTGCCTCCATCAATCCCATCCGCTATTCTCCTGTCTCGTCTTGTTCTTCGATTACCGGAATCTCCAGTAATTGAGATTGGGTCAAGGTTCCGATGGGCGTTAAGACTGTAAGTCTGCCTTTCGCCTCAGCTTTTTCTGACCCTGTGTATATTTTAACATTATTCTCAATAATTTCTACCCCCTTTTTATCCAAATCTTTACAATATCGCTGAAAACTTTTACTTAATATCCTTTGAAGCTCATTTTTCGTGTATTTTTTCTCCAAAGGACGGTAAGGCTTCGCGATTCTCTTCTCATAACAGATGGGAAGATAGAAATTATCTCCGATGCACAACTGCTTTGCGAAGCCGTACATTTCCCATGCCTCGTAGGAATTTCGGATTGAACCAAGCCTCAGATAGTAACTCCCTATTTTCAGGGTATATTCCTTTTTTTCAATGTCCGCATACTCTTTTTCCTCATAAGTCAGGCTAATCTCATTCTGATATTCTATGGAGGTCCGTCCCTGGATATCTGCATCCGCCTTATGGTACTGATAGCCGATTACAGTGCCCGAATCGTCCAGCACCGGAACCTGGCCGGAAACCAGAATCTCCCCTGCCTTCACCTGCTGCCCTTCTTTCACCATGGGAATCCCATTTCTCGGCACAATCTTAGTAATGATGCAGTCCTGGTCAGCAACGATATCCATGGCCTTATCTTCCTGTAGCTGTTCCCCTGCCGGCTCTGGATTAACTTCATCCATGGCAGGAAGGGAATCCTCGTTCTCCTTCACCTGTATAATCAGCCGTGTCCCCTTTATTGAGGCGGAAACCCAGATGATGTCATTATATTCCTTTCGGATATCTTTTACAATCCTTGCACAGTCCACCTCAGATACAGGCATTCCGTTTGTCACCTGGGTACTTTCAAGGAAACGAAGCAGCGTCTCGTCTGTGTAGGAAAGATTTCCTTGAATGTCAATATTCCAGATATACCTGGACAAAAGAAATACAAGAGCCAGGGAAAGAAGGGCCCCTGCAAAAAATAATTTCCGTTTACGGTATTTATGTAAAAAAAAAGGAAGACCGAACCGCCCTACAATAACCACCTTCGTTCCCGTCTTCCTGATGATTGGTTTTAACTGCCGGAAGCCCTTAACCTGGATATTCATCTCGTATGCTCGGTTTACCGGCGTAAGCCCCCACAACACAATCCCCTTATGGCTGCACGCATTTAAGAATCTCTCCGTCGAGTACCCTGTAATCCGAATACGGATGTATCCTTTTATGTATCGGATGATCTTTAACAGCAATGTCGTACCTCCTCGCTAATGCTGATATTCAATAGACTGTATATGGCCGTTCACTTTCATCTCATCATTGGTATAATAGACTACCTGAAGCTTCTGCCCTGTAATCCGAATCTGTCCGGTTCTGGTCTGGATACGCACCAGAGTGTCGGTGTATTCAAGAATCCCTCTATAATTCTCAAGACACAACTCCATCTGCCCGATAACGGTTAAGATTGGCATGCCCAAGGCAACGTCTTTAGGCAGCTCTGACAATTCTGCGATTTTATTCCTAAAAGGATGACTTTCTTCTTCCTGTCTCTGTCTTTTCGGTCTCATAAAAATGCCATTCATGGATTTTACAGTAGTTTATGCGGGGACAGAAGGGAATATGCATAGGAATATTTTGTTAAATCCCCAGCGCCGATTAACGATATCAATCCTCTGTCATTGCCCCAATAAGTGTACTGGCAGAAGCTTAAACAATGTGGAGGACAACACCATCCCCCATAGAATTCCCCGCCTCTGTCTCCTGCTGCTTTTTATCTTTTCCAGATTCCGGTAGCTTTCATTAAGCCTTGACTTCCCCTTCTGTAAATCCGCCAATATCTTAAGTCCTGCCCATGATTGAAAAACTGTGAGCAGGAATACGCCGCAGCTTCTCCAAAACCGCTGCTTTCCTGCAAATAAATAGTATATCCCTTCCGATATCCCAAGCAATGTTGCTATATGATGAATCCCGATACAAACTGATAATTCTTTCTCACCCATTTTCCCTTATCCCCCTTAAATAATTCTGTATCTATTGTACAAGATTTTACTGTCGGAATATAGTAAAAAAATTCGCAATTTTCTACATTTTTCGTGTCGCAAAAAAAAGAGGTCTGCGATCATGATTCTCATAATCTTCGCAGACCTCTTTTCTTAGTCTTACCTCTATGTAAGACTAATTCATCTTAACATACGAAATTAAACCAATATATCAAGATTCTCTCCCAATCCTGGTATCGCCGCGCCGCCAGAAACCTGGGCCGCTGCATCCATCATCTCAGCCATAGCCTCAGTTGACATCTCCATTGCGTCCATAACCTTGGACATCATGGCAAATCCCACATTCATCTGCAGCTTTTCCATGGACATAACTGATGATAATCCTGCAATATCCATATATTCTTCTCCTTTCCCATATCAAGAGTATACTTCCGCAGGGCATACATTATGGTGCGCCCTGCAGGTATATATTTATATATCGGCTTTATCTGTACATACTTAACTCTAAAATTAAGAATACGCACATCCCCCATTCTCTCAGGGATGCGCGTATTTTTAAAATAATCACAGCAGCCAAATATTTAATTGTTCACCAGCTTATCCTCATCACTCCAGCTATACAGCTTACGTAACTCCTCGCCAATCTTTTCACACTCATGCTCTGCAGCATTTCTTCTCATAGCGCGGAAATGAGGTGCGCCTACCTTGTTCTCTGTCAGCCACTCCTTGGCAAAGCTTCCGTCCTGAATATCGGAGAGAATCTTCTTCATAGCCTTCTTGGTATCCTCTGTAATAATCTTTGGTCCAGTAATATAATCGCCGTACTCTGCTGTATTGGAGATGGAATATCTCATTCCTGCAAAACCAGACTGGTAAATCAGGTCAACAATCAGCTTCATCTCATGGATACACTCAAAGTAAGCGTTTCTCGGATCATATCCAGCCTCCACCAGAGTCTCAAAACCTGCCTGCATCAGCGCACAGACACCTCCGCACAGAACTGCCTGCTCGCCAAAAAGGTCTGTCTCTGTCTCTGTACGGAAATCTGTCTCAAGAACCCCTGCCCTTGCACCACCGATTGCCAGGGCGTATGCTAAAGCCTTGTCAAGAGCCTTGCCGGAGGCATCCTGCTCTACAGCCACCAGACAAGGAACACCCTTACCTGCCTGATACTCGCTTCTTACCGTATGTCCAGGTCCCTTTGGTGCAATCATCGTAACATCCACACCTGACGGCGGAACAATCTGTCCAAAATGGATTGCAAAGCCATGGGCAAACATCAGCATATTGCCTTCCTCAAGGTTCGGTGCAATATCCTTCTCATACATAGCAGCCTGCAGCTCATCATTAATCAGAATCATGATGATATCTGCCTTCTTTGCCGCCTCAGCAGCCGTATAAACCTCGAAGCCCTGGGCCTCTGCCTTTGCCCAAGACTTACTGCCCTCATACAGACCGATAATCACATGGCAGCCGGACTCCTTTGCATTCAGGGCATGTGCGTGTCCCTGACTTCCATATCCGATTACAGCGATTGTCTTTCCTTCCAGTAATGATAAATTACAATCCTCCTGGTAATAAATTTTTGCCATCTTAACTTTCCTCCTACATTTTAAATGTGTAAAAATATGTTGATTTCATATTGTAAAACGGAGGGCAGACAAACTACCCTCTGTTTACCTGCTAGTCAATATATGTAACATTCTTGCTTCCACGGGATAGTCCGGTAATTCCTGTCCTGGCAAGCTCTAAAATCTCATACCCATCCAACAGATTCATAAATGCCTCCAGCTTGGACTGGTTTCCTGTAAGCTCAATCATAAGAGAGCCATTCTCCACATCCACGATCTTGGCTCGAAAAATATCAGCCACAGAGATAATCTCTGACCTTTCTGACGCATTCGCCCGCACCTTGATCATAATCAGCTCACGGTACACCGATTCCTCTGGCTTTAACACCTTAATCTCGATTACATCCTCTAACTTCCTTACCTGCTTCTCAATCTGAGCCAGAATCAGCTCGTCTCCTGACGCAACAATGGTAATCCTGGTAAATCTGGGATCTGCCGTCACACCGGCTGTAATACTGTCAATACTATACCCCCGTCTGCTGAAAAGTCCGGAAATCCGGCTTAAAACGCCTGTGGTATTATCAACGATCAATGAATAAACTCTCTGCATATTGCACCTCTTTCTTTTATTTTCATTTTAATATCCAGCATAGACATGAAAAATGATAATATTTCAAAAAACAGAGTGCGTTCTGTTTTTTAATCATAACAACATCTTTTCTCTTTGTCAAGTAAAATATCAATATTTACATTTTCCTTTTTCATTCTTATGCAAATCCAAGAATCTCCTCCACCGTCTCTACAATATAATCTGCTCCGGCTTTTTCAAGCTCGTCTCGGCATCCAAATCCATATAAAATCCCCAGACAGTCAATCCCTAAAGCCTGCGCTCCAATCACGTCATACTCACGGTCACCCACCATCAACACTTTGGACTTGTCCGTAATTCTACAGGTATCCAGGGCATAGCGGATTACCTCCTCCTTGGTTTGGCGTCTTCCGTCCATCTCCATCCCCGCCACATAATCAAAGAATTGCATTAGATGAAAATGCTCTATAATCTGCCGCGCAAAAGGTTCTGGCTTGGAAGTTGCCACCACCAGAAGCTTTCCCTGATTTTTCAATTCCTTTAACACATTTTCCATTCCATCGTACACACGGTTCTCAAAGATCCCCCTGTCACAGTAGTACTCCCTATAATACCTGACTGCATCCATTGACTGTTCTTTTGAGAAGCCATAAAATTTCTCAAAAGACAGCAGAAGGGGCGGCCCGATAAATGAATAAAGCTTACTGCGGTCCGTCTCTTCAATCCCAAATTTCTTCAAGGCATAAATTACAGAATTGGTTATGCCAAGGGAGGAATCCGTTAATGTACCATCCAAATCAAAGAAAAAAATATCATAACTTTTATTCTTATTATTCATAAGATTTATCCCCTTAACTCGTAACGTATTTGGCGTCAGTCTTTTCCTCACGCGATACGCAGAAATATTTCCATATACATCTCTTGTCCTCCTCTCTGCTGCTGAACAGGTACGGAACCCAGTCGTCGTCATACACCAGCACAGAGCCATGGATGATATACATCTGATACTGTCTGCCATAACCAAATAAAATCTCCCCGTCTTCATCATAAATATTGACATACGAGATCACATCCATCTCACAGGGCCACCTGTCGTGGTTCCTTCGGTTAAGCTCCATGATGCACATTCGGTAAGTACAATCTGCGCGGAATATCTCGTCTTTATCCCTGCTTGCGTATATAAACAACTGGCATAGTTGAGTATCAGTATACTTTTGAAGTTGTATCAATGATATACAGTAATCAATCTCCAACACGATAAAAATCCTTTCCTAACTGCTCTTTTTCTAAAAGCGCTGTCATTTTATCCAATATTTTGTTCATCTAGTATACTTTTCATGCATCTGGCTTCAAAATAATCCGCTGGTCATCTTTTCGTGCAGGAAACCACCAAAAGGCTACATGCACTATAATGCACATAGCCTGTAATCTGCTACGATTATTTACAGCATCTTTTCCTCTATCGTAATAGAATCCCCTTCCCGTAGCTTCTGCTGGAACATCCCCGGCTCTCCGTTCACAACCAGTTCAATCGAACCTTTAGGATTATTGAGATTAATTCCAGAATACTGAAGCAGATCCATCAGGTAATAGGACCCTCCATTTTCTTTACGCGGCAGCCGCAAAGGAGAGCCATTAAGCTGAAAGAGGATGCTGCCTCCCGCGCCCATACGGGAGGGTTGAGGCGATATTCCCGCTGAAGCTATTCCCGTTGTCCTTGGCGCTTGTGGCGGCGATATTCCCGATATATTATTGGATATGTTCGTTCCGCCCTTACCAAAATCTAACTCTAACTGCCCCTCCTCCATGTAACCGTTTCTTGGTCTGCTTGCTGCTGCCGCATTGGGCACTCCTGATGCCGGTGATATGGTGTTCCTTTTCAGGGATACCTGTTGTGTCACAGCATCTATCGCCTCACTTTTTACCGGTTCTGTCCTGCTTTTCATATCTGGAGGCGCCGCCGTAACCTCCTGATGCCTGATTTCCCTCTCAGACTCCAAACCCCCTTGTTTTATCGGCTTCACATCCTCTATTTTTAAGTCAGCTTTTGCCGTATCTATTACTTCCTCTTTTTCCCTTACGTCGGCAGTCTCACTGGCATCGAAATTCTTTTTGTCCTCTTTGCCAGATACAGCTTCTTCCTTCTTCTCATCGGCGTCATTCCCAGACAGCTTGCCATCCGTCACATGTTTGGCGCCATCTCCTTCGCCTGCGCCATCTTCATTTTTGTCCCCATCTCCCAAAGATGGCTCTTCTAAAATATCTTCCTCGTCTTTCTCATCTTCCTCACTCTTCGGCATCCGGATTCGGATTACATCCCCTATTTTAAGGGGAGTCTCCAAAGGCATAAACACCCCATTCAGGGTGATTTCCAGACATTCAGAAGCCCCTTCAATATCTCCCAGACATGGACTTGCCGGAATTCCTGGAATTGAGGGAACGAAATCAATACAATCCCCTGCATTGATTACGGTAGAAAGCTTTCCCTCTTTCTTATTGATAAACAGTGACGCCGGCTGCGCCGCCGTACCGTAGAATACCTTGCGCTTTCCGTTGACTGTCACTGGCAGGCTAGTGCCTGGGCGTCCCAGAATATCCTGGAAGCTATAGCCATTCATCATCAGAAGGTTTAAAGCTGTAAAGCTTCCGCTGCGGAAAAGTTTGGCTGGTCTTCCGTTTAACGTCACACGAAAGCTGTCATTAATCAGGTTCAGGCCGGATGAAATCGTAATTCCTAGAGGAGTCGCATATTCTGGATTGTTCAGATCGTATTCATCAGAAAATGCACTGATACGGAAATTATTTCCAGCAACTGCCACACGGTTAGCATCCATCTGAAGCGCCGCCGTAATTCCTTCCCGAAGCCCTGTAAGCTTGCTTCCGCCTCCCGCAAGGAACAAGGCGGACGGCGCGCCGCCGTTGACCTCTAACACCTTGGCCGCAATCTCTTTACAGAGTACCTCTGAGGTGCTCTGGATACACTGTAAAACCTCCTCCCGTGACGCCTTCCGCTCGAATCCAAGGATATCCGTAAATGTAATGACCTCCTCCTGTTCAATCTGCGCCTTCATGGCTTCCGCTGTCCCAAAATCCACCAAATATTCCCGCATAACTGCTTCCGTGACTTCGTCTCCTGCCACAGTCGCCATGGTATAACCAGTCACGCTTCCGCCGGTACACGCGGCAATATCAGAAGTCCCTGCCCCAATGTCTACCATGACAAGGTTCAGAAGCCGCAAATTCTCCGGAATCGCGGCATTGATTGCCGCAATCGGCTCCAAGGTCACGCTGACTACCTCAAGGCCAATTTTGTTCATGGTCGTATAAAGACTCTCCACCACCTCACTGGGCAGGAAGGTGGCAATCAAATCTACCTTTACATCCTGTCCCCTGTGATCCTTTAAACTGGAAATCCTGTACTCATCCAAATAATACTGGCACACTGTATAACCTACCAGATAGAAACGGCGCATATCCTCCCTGGCGCTGTTCTCCGCGTCAAAGGCTTCCTCCACCTTGCTGATGGCCCCTGCCTCAAGACGGCTTATGATCTCGTCGTCAATCACCTGTTTGCCTGGAAGGTTAATCTCAAACTCCGCGCGCTTCGTCCGCAGGGCTCTCCCTGCCGCGGCAACGCAGACACGCTCTAACTGGAAATTCACTTTTTCCTCAAGACGCTTCTTCACCTTCCTCGCCAATGTGGTTACCTTCTCTATGTTCTCAATCTGCCCATCGATCATCGCACGCTCTGTATGTTCTTCCTTATCAATGGCAATGATCCTGACCTTGTCTTCTTCCACGATTCCTACCATTCCAATAATACTCCGAGTTCCGATATCCAGAGCAAATATGGCATTTTCAGCCTGAGCCTGCAACTTTTGAACCTTCTGAATCTGTGCCTTTTTAACTTGTCCCTTTGCCATGTCCGTCCTCCTGTGTAATATGGGCAGACTTATCCCACCCCAAAATTTTCACTATAAACTATTATAATAAACTTCTATTTCAATGTAAATATTTTTCTGTTGGAAACCTTTTGAAATCTGAGATAACTGTAAATTCAACAGAGGTATTCATCCAGTCAAACCTATGAATACCTCTGTGCTATGGCTTCTATATTAATGATTACTTCCCTTCTGTACTCACCGGCGTAATCACGATATTCTGGGCCGCCACTCCGGTCTTTCGCGCCACAATATCCTCAATCTGTGCTCGATTGGCGTCGCTTAAGTCTGCCGCATTCACCACCACATCTGCCGTGTCCGCCGTAAGGCTTATCACCACTTCATCGAAGCCCTTAGAGGCAAGAAGCGTCTCTGCCGCAGCCTCCTTCTCCGCCAGATCCGTCATTGCCACCATCTGGTTGACAGCATCCTGTTTCTGGGCGTCGCTCAATGTCTCATTGTCAATAATCTCAAGCAGGGACTCTTTATTCTTTGCACGAACCTGCTCTCTTGCCACCTTCGCCTCAGCCACCACTGCGCTGGCCTCGCCGCCAGTGAGCACAGCCTCGCCCGGTGTGCCGTCCACGCTTCCGTCAGAGCCTTCCCCGTCCTGGCTTTCAATATCCTTTGACGCGCTGGCAAGATCCTCCTCTGAAATATCCAGAAGCTCCTGGTTGGCAAGTTCAGCATTGGTAGCTTCCGCCTCTTTCTTGTCCCCAAAGATTTTCCCTGAATAATTCAGGTATCCTGCCGCCGCAATCATGACGGCCAAAGCCGCAATAATGATCTGGTTCTTCTTCACAATCTGTTTCACTGTTCTTCCTCCTACTTCTGCCACATTATTTTGAACTCTTCTTCATTATCCTAATCTTATGCGTGTCTATCCCAAATAATGCCTGAACTGCCTCAGTTATATTCTGTTTGACCACTGAATTTCCTCCGCCCTCGGCAATGACCACCACGCCCTCAATCTGAGGACTTAATTCTTTGCTGACATAGGGTTCTCCTGATGTGCCTCCATCATGATATACGGTCGTCTCCCCATGGCTGTTGCTCTGGCTCGCTCTTGCCCCACCCTGGCTGTCCGACTCTGTCACCGCCTCGTCTGTCACCTCCAAATCTTTTTCCACCACCTTCTCCGCTGAGGATTTCAGCGTAATCATCACCGTCACATCGCCCACCCCTGCCATCTGGGAGAGAGCCGCCTCAAGCCGGCTCTCCAGGTTAAAGAGATATTCATCCTGGCTTACTTCCTTCTTTCCCTCGCTGACGCCTAAGCCCGTTTCTGTTTTTCCCTTCTCAACCCCTTTCTTTTCCGTAGGAAGCGCTATGATAAGCAGGAGAATCCCTGCAAGTACGAGAATCAGAAGCTGGTCTTTTTTTAGCTTTTTGAGGGAAATCTTTCTGGAAATCTTGAATAACTGCTCTTTTCCTCCTTCCAAATTCATCTTCATCATCTCCCTATTTTGATTTCATCCACGCCTATGGATGTACTGTCATCATCCTTAAGCCAAACATCTTCAAATTCCTTCTCCACATCCTTTGACATCTCCTTTAAATACTGGGCCCCCTCTTCCATTTTCTCCACCTGCTCCCGATATACGGGGCTTTCATATAGATTCTGCCACAACTGCCCCATGCCCAGAAGACGAAAAAAGGGATCTGTAAGCATCACCGTAAGCACCAGTCCGGTAAAGAACCGAATATACCTCTTATAATCGGAATTAGGAACCACATGGAGGACCATTGTTACCATAACCATGTAAAACGACAGCTTCATAATCCACTCATACAAATAAGAAAACATCCTTACACCTCATACATTTCCTGTGACGGCCGCCACTACCACGATTGTCAGAAGGAACAGAAATCCTGTGGTAAAAATTACGCCAAGCAGCATTCTGCACCCTTCCCCTACAGTCTCGATGCATCCAACAATCCTCTTGTCTGAGACAGGCTGTATGATTGCGGCGGCCAGTTTATAGAGAAGAACGATACAAGCTACCTGTGCCAAGGGAACCACACACAGAGCTATGGATATGACTGCCCCTGCCATGCCGATTCCATTTTTTACAAGAACAGCGGTACCAATAGCTACTTCCGCCATACCTCCTATGGCATCCCCGATTCCAGGGATTGCCTCGGCGCTTCGGGTAATTACGCTTCGTTTTACAGTGTCTATGGCAGGACTGATTAAGCCTTGGATTACATTTAACCCTACAATACAGGCGAGAACTGTCTTTAGAAGCCAGGACACCGCCATCTCGATTAACTCCGCAAATTTACTCAAATAATCTTCATCTGACAGGTAATTCAGCACCCGCACAATCATGTAGATATGAAGCATGGGCAAAAGAAAATTCAGGATAACTACCTCTGTCAGAAAGATTAAAAACAACACCAGATGGTAAAAGGCTACGGAGGTAGCGCTTCCTTTTGCCACGGAGACTGCCAGAAAATACAGCGGGCAGAATACGCCCATAAAGGCAGTCAGCGCTTCAATCCCTCCCCGTACCCAGTTGACCACAGCTTCAAATGAGCTGATGGCCAGAGCAATGAGCAGCAGGTACAGGCCGTAGAAGCTGATATCAGAAATTTGGCGGCTCTGAAACACCTTGGAGAAATTACTGAACACGGCGGCAAGCAATGCGATCAGCAGCATATGAATCAGATTGCTCCGACTGCTTTGAAACGCATATCCAAGCTGGTCTGCCGCCAGTTCTCCCAGTAACTGAAGGGAAAAATCCAAGTCACCAGACAGGATGCCCATTAGAGTTTCCTTGAAATCAAGCTGTTCGTCTGGGAACAATTCCTTAAGCGACCCATCTATTTCCTCAAAATCGTACTGACTGACCAGCTTGTCTCTGATATCTGAAAATGTGGTGGCTTCTGATGCCGCTGTTTTCATAGGCGAAAAGAAAACGAGCGTTGCTACAGCCACGGCTAATACCAGTAAGGCACATTTCCTTTTTCTCATGACAGAAATTCCCTAATCGTATTCAGCAGAGTCATGAGAATGGGAAGGCTTAGAAGCATGACCGCCAGCTTTCCAAAAATTTCAATCTGGGACGCAATGGTCTGATATCCGGCATCCTTGCAGATTCCCGATGAAAATTCTGCAATATATGTAATGCCCAGCATCTTGATTAATGTTCCGATGTAAGCCTGGTCCATCTGGATAAATCTGCCAATGCCCTTCATCGCCTCCACGATGGTCCCAATATGCCCCAGTACGCTAAAGAAAATAATCAGACTTAGAACCACAGTAATGTAGATTCCATACTCGGATTTTCCGCTTTTAAACTGTATGGCAAGAAGTGTTCCGGCTACGCCCATGATTCCGATACGCAACATGTCCATGGTAATCCCTTCTTTCTACTGTCGGATATTCTTATAATGAAAACAGCCGTTTCATGGATTCAAACAAATCGTAAATGTACGGCACAATCCAGAACAGAACCAGTAAAAGCCCTGCAAGGCTTGTAAGAAATGCCTGTTCTTCCCTCCCACTGTGCTTTAAGACCTGGCTTAACACAGAGACCAGGATTCCCACAGCCGCAATTTTGAATATCAGGTTCACACTCATGTACTCCTCCCTCTATATCAATAAGACCGTAATAAAGATTCCGCTCATTACTCCAAGGCAATGGCATATCCTTATCTTCGTCCGCATTTCCTCCCGCAGCTCATCCATAGTCAGCCTGAGCTCATCCAGATATAAATCCAAAAGCTTAACCTGCATCTCGGCATCTGCGATTCCAAGCTGGCTTCCAAAGGCGGCAAGGCGGAGAAGCTCACTTTCCAAAAGCCCTGAATCCTTAAGGCCGGCTTTTGTACTTACCTCCCACATTTCGGCAAATGTGCCGCCCCTTTCTCCCTCCATCTGGCTGCACAGCCCAAGGAGCCATTCACGGTAGGGGCTTTTTGCCTTCTGTCCAATCTGTAGAAATGCCTCTCCTAAATAAGACCTGGCATATAAAATCTCACTCCTTAACAGATACAAAAGCTTTTGCAGATATTGAAGCTGGTCATAACTATTCTTCACCCTCTCTGCCGCAGCGTGCCCCCACATAGATGTGGCTGCAATGACCAGCACACCACCCATGGTTTTCAGCAGCATGATGCACTCACTGTCTCACTGTAGAGAAGGCTTCCCCGACTGTCGAACAGTCCGTTAATCTGCCCGACGCGCTCACGGTTTCCCAGCAGAATATACCTCTCAAACCATTTCTTTGCCACCATGCAGTCAATCAGCGGTTTCCTGCGAAGCTCCTCCATGGAATTTGCATGAATCGTGGCAAGCATCCGGCAGCCACAGTGCATAGCGTGTTCAATGGCATGTACATCCTTCGCTGACCCAATCTCGTCCACAGCCAGAACTGCCGGACTCATAGAGCGAAGCAGCATGGTCATTCCTTCTGCCTTCGGGCATCCGTCCAGAATATCGGTACGAAGCCCCATCTCATTTTGCGCAACGCCCCTTAAGCATCCGCCAATCTCCGACCGTTCATCCACCACCCCCACCGTCATGCCCGAAATCCAGCGGTTCCCGTCGGAAATCTGGCGTATCATGTCCCGAAGCAGCGTCGTTTTACCGCACCCTGGCGGAGAGACGATTAGTGTATGGCATAGTCTTCCCTCCTGTGTGATATATGGAAATACGGAATCCGCACACCCTAAAACCTCATGGGACATCCGAAGATTAATGGAAGATATATAGCGCAGATTCTTCACCGTTCCATTCTCTATGATTGCCTGACCTGTAATCCCCACTCTATGCCCTCCCTCAATCGTAATAAATCCCTGCTTCATTTCCTGCTCGTATGCATATAAGGAAAAATTGCTGACATACTCAAGCATTTCCCTTACGTCCTCCTTGGTAACCGTATATGGCCCGTCCCGTTCATTTCCAATCATTCGCTCACCACCTTTGCAAATCACAAGAAGGGGCTTTCCCACCCGAAGCCTGAGCTCGTGTATATCGGAAGCAATAAACCGTTCCCTATTTAGCGCAAGCCGGACATTTCGGGGCAGGACTCTTAAAATTCTGTTATTTAACATATCTGTCCACCTCTTAATTCCAATATATGTACAGGCATCGCATTTATGAATAAAATTCTCTTTGGATTGATGGGGTAAACAAAAAAAGAGATGCTACAGAATTATCATCAAATTAATAATCCTGCAGCATCCCTCTATCGTTATGTCCCTATTCTACTCAGCAACATCCTTCATACTAAATGAAATCCGTCCCATCTTATCCTTGCCCAAGCAGACTACCTTCACCACGTCTCCCAGTGTCAGTACATCCTCCACCTGTCTTACTCTCTCCTTGGCAATCTTGGAAATGTGTACCATTCCCTCCTTGCCCGGTGCAAATTCAATAAACGCGCCAAACTCCTTGATGCTGACAACCTTTCCTTCCAAAACCTGTCCAGCCTCGAAGTCAGTGACAATGATATAAATCAGCTTTCTCGCCTCGTCCATACTCTGGGCATCCGTTCCGCAGATAGACACAGAACCATCGTCCGTAATGTCAATCTTCACACCAGTCTGCTCAATAATCGCATTGATGGTCTTGCCCCGCTGTCCCACAACATCTCCAATCTTCTGTGGGTCAATCTGCATCTGGATAATCTTTGGCGCATAAGGCCCTACCTCCGGTCTTGGCTTGTCAATGGTCTTTCCCATCACCTCGTCAAGAATATAGGTTCTCGCCTTCTTGGTGGCCGCGATTGCCTCCTCAATAATCGGTCTTGTCAGACCATGAATCTTGATATCCATCTGAATCGCCGTGATTCCCTTATGGGTTCCGGCAACCTTAAAGTCCATATCTCCAAAGAAATCCTCAAGCCCCTGAATATCTGTAAGCACCAGATAATCGTCGTCCGTCTCACCGGTCACCAGACCTGCGGAGATACCTGCAACCGCCGCCTTAATGGGCACTCCAGCCGTCATCAGCGACATGGAGGAGGCACAGATACTTGCCTGTGACGTAGAGCCGTTGGACTCAAAGGTCTCAGACACGGTACGGATTGCATAAGGGAATTCCGTCTCACTTGGAAGTACGGGAATCAGTGCCCTCTCCGCCAGCGCCCCATGGCCGATCTCACGGCGTCCCGGTCCTCTTGAGGGCCTTGTCTCTCCCACAGAATAGGATGGGAAATTATAGTGGTGCATATATCTCTTAGAGGTCTCTGTTTCGTCAAGCCCGTCAAGCCTTTGTGCCTCCGCAAGGGGAGCTAAGGTTGTAATGGTACAGATTTGGGTCTGTCCGCGGGTAAACATTGCAGAGCCGTGAACCCTTGGAATCAGGTCAATCTCAGCCGCCAGCGGACGAATCTGGTCGATGGCCCTTCCGTCAGGACGCTTATGATCCTTCAAGATCATCTTGCGCACCGTCTTTTTCTGGTACTGATATACCGCTTCCCCAAGGAGAGCAAGCCATTCTTCTTTTTCTGCAAATGCTTCCTCAAGCTTCTCAGTAATCTGGCGGATGTTTTCTTCACGCACCTGCTTCTCATCTGTAAATACAGCTTCCTCCATTGCCTCCGGAGAAACAATCTCACGGATTGCCGCAAACAACTCCTCTGGAACCGCGCAGCTCTCATATTCATGCTTCTTCTTGCCGCACTCTGCCACGATGGTGTCGATAAATGCAATCACCTTCTGGTTCATCTCATGGGCAGCAAAAATCGCCTCAATCATCTGCTGTTCAGGAACTTCATTGGCTCCTGCCTCAATCATAATAACCTTTTCCTTGGTGGACGCCACAGTCAGCGCAAGGTCGGATACCTCCTTTTGGGCCACCGTTGGGTTAAACACAAACTCACCCTCTACCAGTCCCACCTGAGTGGTGGAAATCGGCCCATCAAAAGGAATATCAGAAATGCTGGTTGCAATGGCAGCTCCCAACATGGCCGTAAGCTCTGGTGAGCAGTCTTGATCCACAGACAGCACCAGATTCTCAAGAGTCACATCATTTCGATAATCCTTAGGGAACAAAGGACGCATAGGACGGTCAATAACGCGGCAGGTAAGAATCGCATTCTCAGAAGCTTTACCCTCTCTCTTATTGAATCCACCAGGAATCTTTCCTACGGAATACAGTCTCTCGTTATATTCTACACTTAAGGGGAAGAAATCAATTCCCTCTCTTGGCTTCTCAGAAGCCGTAGCCGTACACAGTACGGTGGTATCCCCGTAATGCATCAGTACGGCGCCATTTGCCTGCTTCGCCACTCTGTCCACATCTACACAGAGCTTTCTTCCGGCTAACTCCATCTCAAATTTTTTGTACATACATTTTCTCCTTTTTATGATACATTTCCGTGAATGAAAGATGCCGAAACTACTGAAAAACACATTTACACAGATATAAATATGCTTTTCAGTGGTCTCGGATAATACTTCCATCCACTAATTAACTGCCGAAATACAACTGATACAGGTATACCAGCCATTTTCCGACAGTTTTTAATGAAGGACGCAGCAAAATCAATCTGCGCCCTTCCATATAACTATTTTCTAAGTCCCAATCTCTCGATTAGTGTACGATATCTCTCGATATCCGTCTTCTTCAGATATGCAAGCAGTCCTCTTCTCTGTCCAACCATCTTAAGAAGACCTCTTCTTGAATGATGATCCTTCGGATTGCTCTTGAAATGCTCGGTTAAGTCGTTAATCCTTGCTGTCAGGATTGCGATCTGTACCTCCGGAGAACCGGTATCCCCCTGTGACCTTCCATAGTCTGCTACAATCTGTTCTTTCCTCTCTTTGGAAATCATGTTCTTATCCTCCTTTTAATTCAATAAACGCCTGATATTAAGTAAGGGTTGGAGCTTCCATTTACCGAACATCGGCTTTCACACCAGTCAAGTATAGCACAGTGCATGGCACATGTAAAGAATTATTTTAGTTGCTGTGAATACCGCTCTAACAGTAACTATTCGTCTTCATCATCATCCACAGAGTCCACAGACTCTGCCGGCTCCAAGATTGCAAAGGCAATGTTGGTCGCATGGTCGCCCACACGCTCTAAGCCAGAAACCGTATCTGAAAACATCATTCCCGCTTTTGGAGTACATTTATTCTTGGTCAGACGTTTTACGTGGGAATTCTGTAATTTCTTCTCCATCTCGTCAATCTCGTCCTCCAGCCGCAGAATCTCCGCCATATGCTTGTAGTTTCGATTCTTGAACATTTCCAGTGAATACTCCATAATCATGACAGCCTTTTCGTTCATCTCCTGAAGCTGGCGCTTTGCCTTTTCGCTGAAATCAATCCCCCTCTCAAGCCTTGTCTTTGCCGAATCTGCAATATTCTCTGCATGGTCGCCTACACGCTCGATATCATTGACCACATGGAACAGTCCGCCGATTAGACGCTCATCCGCAATCGGCAGCACAAGCTCATTTGCCTGGACCAGATAATCCGTAATCTTACTGTTCATATAATCAATGTACTTCTCCCGCTGGTAGACCTCCTGAATCTTCTCCTCGTCAGGATTACACAAAACCTCCATGGCAACCCGCAGATTTTCTGTGGCTACCTTTCCCATATGCTCGATTTCCGCGATTCCGTTTACCACAGCCGTGGTTGTAGACAGAATCTTTCCAGTACCGATAAATGGCAGCTCGTACTCATCCTCCGCCGTCTCATCCTCGCCCGGAACAATCCGGTAAGTAGCCTTTACAATCCATCCCATGAACGGGAACAGCATCGCCACTTCAAAGACCTTCATCAAGGTATGTACATTGGCAACCGACCTGGCAAGATTGCCGCCGGAGATATAGAGCATCATATCTGTAAACGGCTCAATGGCAATCCAAAGGATGATAAACATCACGGCAGATCCAATCACATTGAACAAAAAATGAATCAGAGCCGCCCGCTTTGCGTCCTTCTTGCCGCTTAAGCTTGCCACCAGCGCAGACACGCAGGCGCCAATGTTACAGCCAAGTATCATAAACGGACAAATGGCAAATTCCAAAAGGTTCTGAGATACCATCAGCAGGATGATACCCACAGTGGCAGATGAACTCTGCAGCACAGCCGTAATGGCAAATCCCGTCAGAATCGCCGCAAAGGGGTTAGTTAGAGACGAAAGGAATTCAATAACCCTTGGGGATTCTTTGACCGCCTCCATGCTGTCTCCCATGATGCTTAAGCCCATAAACAGGATACCAAAGCCTAAGATAACCTCTCCAATCTTCTTAATCCCCTGCTTCTTGCAGAACATGACCATCACCACGCCAATGATGACAATCAAAGGCGCAATGTCCGACAGGTTAAAGGCAATCAACTGCCCTGTGATGGTTGTCCCGATATTCGCACCTAAGATAACTCCCGATGCCTGCATGAGATTCATCAGCCCCGAATTCACAAAACTAACGACCATAACCGTGGTTGCATTGGATGACTGTATGATTGCGGTAAACACAATTCCAACCATCATACCGATAAACCGGTTCTTGGTAAAGAATTCCAATATGCTGCGCATCTTTGCACCGGCTGCCTTTTCGAGTCCCTCACTCATCATCTTCATCCCGTACAGGAAGAATCCCAGTCCTCCGAGCAGCATAAAAATTGTCGTGATCCTCATTCGTATTCTCCTTTACTCTACATTCCAAAGAAACGTTTTCCGTACTCAATATCCCTGTCAATGCATGCTTTCAACTCGGAAACGCTTCCAAACACACACTCCGGTCTCCGAAAAGCAAGGAGCTCGATGGTCACTTCCTTCCCATAGGCATCCCCGTCGTAACCAAACAGAAAACTTTCTATCAATACCCTTTCCTCTTTGCTGACCGTCGGCTTCACACCCACATTGGAGATTCCGTGAAACCACTGTCCGTCCACCTGTACATTGCTCAGATACACCCCGCGGGGCGGCACAAGCTTTCCCTTCTGCCACGCCACGTTAAGGGTTGGAAAACCTAAGGTTCTCCCAAGCTTTTTCCCATGCTCTACCTGTCCGGTGATTCCGTAGGAATATCCCAGAAGTCGGTTTGCAAGGGCAAGGTCTCCCCCGCTTATAAGCTCCTTAATATAAGTGCTGCTGATGACACGGTCCTCATATCGTTCCTTCTCGATTACAATCAAGCGATATCCGTAGACCTCCTCAAACTGCCGAAGCATATGGATATCTCCCTGTTTTTCATAACCAAACTGAAAATCTGTCCCCACTACCACGTATCTGGCGCAAAGCCTTTTGCTTACAATATCACGTATAAATTCTTCTGCGTGAATTTTACTGAACTCCAAGGTAAAGGGACATTCCACCAGAACATTCACCTTTTCTGAAAGCTGCCTCTGTCTTTCCCTGCCTGTCATCAGCATACGCGGCGTCTTTCCAATCCTCTCCCACAAAGGGTGCATGTCAAATGCGCACACGATCCTAACAAGCCCTTCGGCTTCCCCCAAGCTCTGAACCTGCTCTATAAGCTTTTGATGCCCTGTGTGCAGGCCGTCGAATTTGCCAAAGGTTACTGCTGATTCCCTCCTGCCCTCATAATCAGACAGTCTATTGATGTATTGCATATCTGTTCCTCTTTACTCTACCACTGCTGTTATTCTCCGCTTATATAGAACATCTTCACAATCCGATATTCCTCCTTCTGCCAACGGCAGACTGCAATGAACTGCCCCTTCTCGTCATAGATTCGGACATATTCAGGATGCTCCTGCGCCTTCCCGTCTTTCCATCCCCTGGGGTCTGAAGCGTCAAGAAACGCATGTCCTGGAAGCGGATTGCCGTTCTTTGCCAGAGAATCCCATCTTCCCCCAACAGTCAGCCCTGGATACTCCTTAAACATTCCATCCATAGGAAGCAATAGCTTTCCAAGGCATCCCTCCTTATATTTCTCTGCCAGCGTATCAAGAGTTACGCTGTCCTCCAATAAAAACCGACCTACGCGTATGCGTACCAGTTCTTCCATACAACCGCCGCACCCAAGCTTATCTCCGATATCGTGGCACAGGGTACGGATATAGGTTCCCTTCGAGCAGGTTACTCTCATATGCACCCTGGGAAGCTGGATTTTAAGAAGCTCGATACCAAGAAGCTGAACCTGCCTTGCCTTTCTTACGACTTCTTTTCCCTCACGGGCAAGCTCGTAAAGCTTCCTGCCGTTCACCTTAAGAGCCGAGTACATGGGCGGGATCTGATCATAGTCTCCCACAAATCCCATGACTGCTTCTCTCACCTCATCTTCCGTAAGGTGAGACGTATCTCCCATCCGAATCGTCTGTCCGCTGGTATCCTGAGTGTCTGTCGCCCGTCCAAGAAGCAGCACAGTTTCATAGGTCTTATCTCTGTCTGTAATTAGATCACACAGCCTGGTTGCCCGTCCAAGACACACCGGCAGAACCCCGACCGCATCCGGATCAAGGGTTCCTGTATGGCCAATCTTTTTCTGATGGGTAATTCCCCGTATCTTCGCCACCACGTCATGGGACGTATAGCCCTTCTCCTTTCGCACATTCAGAATTCCATGTATCATATGTATCCCCGCCATCTTTATTTTTGCATCATCTGGGCCTCAATCTGCCTGGACAGATTATTGAGCACATCGTAGTACGTCCCCGCCATAGTAAGTCCGGCAGCCTTCTTGTGGCCGCCGCCGCCGAAATACTTTGCAACCTTGCTCACGTCCACTCTCTCCTTGGAGCGTAAGCTTACCTTGAAAACATTCGTCTCCAGCTCATACATGAAGATTGCTACCTCAACATCCTTTGTGACCCGAAGCTGGCTTACGATTCCGTCTAAATCCTTTACCTTCACACCATAGAAATCCATGGTCTTCTTGGTCACGTAGGACGCGATACAGGTCTTATCCATAAACAGTATGCTCTCAAGGAGGGTACGTCCCAAAATCTGGTTCTGGGCATAGGTCTTCTCATAATATGTGTCCTGAATAAGTCTGGCGCCATCCACCCCCTTCTCCAGAAGGCTTGCCGCCATTCGGAACGTGGAGGGAGTCGCACAGGTATACTGAAATACACCCGTATCATGCACAATACCCAGGTAGAGGGCCTCCGCCGTATCCAGGGAAATCTTATCATACTCCATGAGCTGGTAGACCAGCTCACAGGTGGAGCTGGCGTCCGCCACAGTATATTCATCCTGAGCAAATCCCGTGTTGCTGATATGATGGTCAATACAATAGGTTCTCTTGGCCTTGTCAAAAAGAGGGGCAGAGAATCCCAGACGCTCCTTATCGCCGCAGTCCAGACTGATAAACAGGTCGTACTCTTTATCTTCTGCAATCTCATGCCGGATGAGTTCCGTGGATTTCAGGCAGTAGAATTTATCTGGTATCTCCTCCAGATACACGTCCACTTTTTTATCGTTGTAATTATCCCTAATATAATGGTACAATCCCATACTTGATCCTACACAATCCCCATCCGGACGGATATGACCGCCGATAGCGATTGTCACGGCATTTTTCAGAATCTTATTCAGCATCAGCATCCCCTTCCGTTGAAATATTCCTGGTCACTTCGTCAATCTTCCTGGACATATTTACCCCATACTCAATGGACTGGTCCAACACAAAATGTATCTCCGGCGTGTTCCGCATATTCAGCGTACGGGCAAGCTCACGCCGGATGAACCCCTCCCCATTGGTAAGACCCGCAATGGTATCCTCCTGCTCCTTCTTACCGCCAAGCACACTGATATACGCCTTACAGGTCTTAAGATCCGGCGCAACCTCCGCCGCGACCACGGAGGTCCATGGCGCGACGCGGGGGTCCTTCATATTCCTGATAA
>ERZ808028.103-NODE-103-length-91302-cov-17.684133_pt1 | contig 91302 bp, 79 predicted proteins | sample MGYA00380184_ERZ808028 | MGnify/ENA primary metagenome ERZ808028 (study PRJEB31490, sample SAMN06133397) | mouse gut metagenome | isolation source: J8_1 | host: mice | place: China: Chengdu | collected 2015-05 ... | reverse complement strand
TAACCCAAGCCAGTTTCTGTCATCTGGCATTACTGTCTTTTAGGTTTTGTTCTCTGAAATTACTTTTTGCTTCCCCCATTTGGGGGCAGCCTCTTTCCTTTTATAAGGAAAGTTTTTAAAAGAATTTTCAGGGTTGCATTGCTGTTTATTTGTCAAGGTTCATGGAACTTACGTTCCGATTGTTTGCTCTGAGTCAATGTTCTGAACTTGCGTTTGGAACTCCGACTTCAAGCTGCGCTGTGGAGTTTTCTCGGCTGTTGTTTCTTTCTGTCGAATTGTGTCTCCCTCAGCGACGTTTATGAGTATATCACGCCTTTTTCACATTGTCAACATGAAAATTGAATTTTTTTTGAGATTTTTTAAACAATTTCTTTTTGAAGCCAAAACGCCCATAAAATGGGCGTTTTCCGCATTTTATCAAGGTAAAGCAGCATAGTAAACACTGCCAATTTCTCTATTGAAGAAGAATTGTTGCATTTTTATCGTCATTTTTGACATTTATCTCCACAGATGCCACATCCAGCAGGCTCATGGTCTCATACTCCGCCAGGATCACCGCTTCCCTGCTCTCCCCCGGGTTCAATTCTTCATGGTAAAGTGTCAGGTCATCTTCCAGCAATGTGGTCAGGCTGTTAGCACTGATCCCATTGACAGATACTCTTACCCGCAGGCTCTTCCCTATGGTGTCGGCCGTCTCCGTCCCCTCCCCCAGATTCTGCAGGGTAAAGCGCAGCACCAAAAGCCGGTTTCCGGCTTCAGCATCCACTGTAAAGTACTCTTCCCCTGACGCATCCTGGGGATAGCTGTCCGCAATCTCATATCCTGTATAAACCAGAGTCATCTGTTCCGGCAGCCCCAGAACCTCCTCCAGACTCATCGCGATCTGTCCCTCGTTGTCATCGCCGGTCAAATCCACCACCGGCGTGTCTTCCGTGGGATCCATGCCCACGTTTTCCGGAGCGGGCGTCTCTTCCGGAACAGGGGGTTCCTCTGGCACTTCCGTCTCGGGTGTTTCATCGGCTTCTTCCAGGTTCAGGGTTTCCACATCCACCAGCCTGCTCTTGTAATTCACATCGTGAGACAAAAGCAGCATGGCCGTATATTCTCCCACTTCCTGAAGCTGTTCGTCCGTCATCTCCGGAATGGCGTTTCCGCACCCAGCCATCATGAGGGCCATTCCCGTCAACAGTGCCGCAACAAATTTCTTTCTCATATTATTTCCTCCAAATATATACGGTATGTCTAACTTACTCTGCCTTTTCAGTATCCCTGTTATACTTTTTATCCATCAACGCATAGACTCCGGAGATCCCCAGAGCCACCACTCCCGCTGCCAGGAACAGAATAATCCGCTGCAGGGACTGTACCCGGAAGTCAAACAGAGTGATCTTGAAGCACATCAGCATGCACAATGCCAGCCCGTAGAGCCGCAGTTTTCTATCCGTCTGCCGGAAGCCGAAAAGAATACCCAGCAATCCCACCACCATCATCAGAATGCTGGAGGTAATTCGATACTCAAATCCGGTGACCAGCACCATATAAGTCAAAAAAACTGCCACAGCCAACCCGCGCCACTCTTCCGCCCTTTGAAAGAACCTGGGCTGGAAAGTGAACAGCAGGATCCCCAGTCCCAGTACCGTCAGGATAAAGTATATCATTACACCGTCAAACCTGTAAAAAAACGCCAGCCCAAGATAACAGGAAATCTCAAAAACCAATATGGTTATATTGAAGCCCTTGATCCCATTACCCGTAAATCTTTTCACATAGTTGAACAGGAGAGTGGCAAGCCACATCACCGCCACCACCAACGGCAGCAGCAAATCATTGTCCACCACCATGGACAGATACACTACCACAGTCCCGGTTAGTATAAATTCATAATAAGTCTGCCAGTGGTTCATGAGCACAATGCCCAGCAGCAGAACACCCAGCAACACATACCCGTAGACCGTGTCATGATAAGCCAAGGCCACCAGCGCAGTCCATGTGGTGATAACCGCGTCCGCCACCCACAGGGGCTTTTGCCGGAACGCCATCAATTTGTACACAGCCGTCAGCGCCGCCAGCGCAATGGTGACGCTCATATGCTCCTCTGAAGCATATCCAAACAGATACAGTGCGGCACCGGCCACAAAATATGCCTGCATCCATGGCAGATACCCCTTTTTCTTCGTCAGGAAGAAGAACAGAACGCCCATCACCACCAGCGCCGCCATCACTCCCATACGTATCCAGATCTCCATGTCTGAGTACGAGCCGCTGCGCAGATGCCAAAAACCGACGGAGCAGAACCGATACGCGCTCAGCAGCAGAAACATGCCCATTCCAAAAGTTATACAGATCCCCTGCATCTGACCGCTGTTTTGAGCCGATACCGGCATTCGCCACACCGTCAATTCCATGAGAAGCATGCTGACCACCACAAAACCAATCAAGTATAACGAGCGCAGTTCCATCGCCCCATTCGGCGGAATTGTGCCTATGGCAAAACGCCAGGCGAAGAACGCCGTCCCTGCCATCTGGCCGATGGCTATGCCGTAGGCCCACTGCTTGACCGGGAGGAAAATTCCCAGCAGCTGAACCAGCACGATCATCCCCATGTACACCAGCAGTTCCACATCACTGGCCATATGCAGGGTATCCATCATCAGAAAACTGACCATGCAGGCGCCGGTGCAGATGATCCGCAGAATGCCCGCATCCTTTTTCCGACTCACAATCATCACCGCCACTGTCACCAGCGTGGTGATGCATATGGTGACCAGCCCGCTAAAATTATGGAGATAGAGGAAATTCACCATGGTGGTCACATACAGGCTGCCGATACCCAGCGCAGAAAAAATCATGGACAGAGTGCGATTCTTTTTTTTCAATATAAATTCTGCCACCCCCCACACCAGCAGGCCCAGAGCATAGAGACCCATCATTTTTACCATGCTGCTCATATAATTGATTCCCAGCAGGATCAGCGCCGCCAACAAAAAAAGGACGCCGATGGAGCCAAATACATTGATGCCGATGGTGAACTCGTGATTTTTCCGGGGTTTGGGCGCCACCTGGGGCTGGGGATACAGAGGATACGGCACTTCCTGCCGGGAAAAATTCCCGGTGCTGTATGTACCGAAAGCCTGACCTCCGCCCGGCTGAATCCCCGCCCGGACTATATTCTGTGTCTCCGTGGGGGGCGTAGTCCGGGACTCTTCCGGAGCCGTATCCGAAGCAGTCTCCCACGTCCCCGGCATAACTTCCCCTGTGGCAGCAGCCCGGGGCTCCTCCGAAGTCGTATCCGCAGCAATCTCCGACGTCCCTGACATAACTGCCCCCGCGGCAGCGGCCCGGGACTCCTCCGAAGTCGTATTCGAAGCATTTTCCACTCCTTGCATAACCATATCTTCGGATGCCATACGCTGCCGATAGATCCGGCAGCTTCGCTCCAGTTCCGTCTCCATCAGGTCCAGCTGATATTTCTCCTGAATCAGGCGTCTGTCAAGTTTCATCAGATACTCTGTGAAATAGTGATCCCTGGATTCCGCTCTCAGCTGTGCCACTCTGTCCTTGATTCTTTCGTAGATTCCCGTTTGTTCCATTTTCCTCATATCCTTCCGATACAGGCGCGCCCTACGGGCTCAGACCAGATACTGTTGATATTTTCCCATATCCTGACGGTGGCAGTTCACTTCCAGATACAGGCCGTCCTCTCTGTAATCCTGCTTTGTCACCGTGGCATGTTCCATAAAATAAGCCGCCACGCCGCCGCGATCATAAGGAAGCAGAAATTTGCAATCCACCTGATCCGCATAGACCTTTTCCTTGATCAGGCTGACCAAATCCTCCAGTCCCTCCCCCGACGCGGCCGCCATATAGATATGATCTCCCGCCAGCCGGGGATACGCGCGGTCGCTCAGGTCACTCTTATTATACACGATAACCATGGGAATGTCACCTGCTTCTAATTCTTCCAAGGTCTGTCGGGTCACTTCCATCTGCTGCCTGTACCGGGGATCAGACACATCCACCACCTGTACCAGCAGATCGGCGTAACGCACTTCCTCCAAAGTGGAGCGGAAAGCCTTGACCAGGCCGTGAGGCAGTTTATGAATAAATCCCACCGTATCCACCAGAAAAAAGGGCTTATTGTCCCCTGTCTCTATGGCCCGTACACTGGTCTCCAGAGTGGCGAACAGCATATCCTTCTCCAGCACCGTCTTTTCCGACGCCTGCCCATATAATTCCACCAGCCGATTCATGACCGTAGATTTCCCCGCATTGGTATAACCGACCAGGGCCACCTGGGGGGTCCGGGACTGCAGACGCCTCTGCCGCCGGATATTGCGCCCCTGCTCCACCTCCGCCAATTCCTTTCGCAGTTCGCTGATCCGATGTTCAATCTTGCGTCGGTCCAGTTCCAGCTTTTTCTCTCCCGTACCCTTATTGCTCATGCTGCCGCTGGCGCCGCCCTGCCTGCTCAGCGCATCATGCATTCCCACCAGTCTGGGCAGCAGATACTGGAGTCTGGCCGTCTCCACCTGCAGCTTGGCCTCCCGGGTCTGAGCCCGGAGGGCAAAGATATCCAGAATCAGTGTAGTTCTGTCCAGTATGGGCAGCCCCAACTCCTGATTCAGGTTCCGAATCTGGGAGGGGGACAGCGCATTGTCAAACACGATGATCTCCGCCCCGCACTGCCTCGCGTACTCCCTGATCTCCTCCACTTTGCCGGAACCTACATAAAGCGCCTTGTTGGGTGCGTCCAGACGCTGGGTGATGATGCCCGCCACCTGCATCCCGCAGGCCTCCGCCAGACTGCCCAGTTCCTCCATGGAATGTTCAAAGTCATCTTCCTCTCCAATGTCCACTCCCACCAGCAGTGCTCTCTCCAGCTCCTGCCCCGTTTCCTGCTCCCTCATATTTGTTTTCTCCATATACAGTATATACCTCTATTCTCCATAAAACAACCGATTACGCTATTTCCAGCGTAAACCAGAACATCACTCCGTTGGAATAATTCTGCACCCCGTATTCCTGGTGCATGGACTCCATAATCGCTTTCACGATGGACAGACCTATCCCGCTTCCGCCGTACTCCCGGGTCCTGGCCTTGTCCACCTTGTAAAATTTTTCCCACAGATGAACCAGACTCTCCTCCGGAATAGGCTCGCCGGTGTTGAATACGCTGACCCTGGCCTTATCACCGATCTGCTCTACCCTGACATGGACCAGCTTCTCCCCCTGGCAGTAATGAACCGCATTGGTAAAATAGTTCATAAATACTTCCTCGGCCTTGAACTCATCCCCCCATACATAAATGGGTCCCACCTGGTCCATCTTGACCTCTATCCCGTTCTGGCGGGTCAAAATCTCTGCCGACAGCAAATAATTCCGGATCATGGCCACGATGTCAAAACGCTCCATGTTCACCTTCTCATTGCCGAATTCCAGTTGATTCAATGTCAGCAGTTTCTGAACCATGGTGTTCATCTTGCCCGCTTCATCCATGATCACCTCACAGTAGAAGTCACGACTCTCCGCATCATCGCTGATCCCCTCTCTGAGCCCTTCGGCATAGCCCTGAATCAGCGCTATGGGCGTTTTCAATTCATGGGATACATTGGCCAGAAACTCCCTGCGCATCTGGTCAATCTGTTCCTTTTTCTCTATATCCTTCTGCAGTTCATTATTGGCTGTTTTCAGTTCCGATATGGTACTTTCCAGGGATTCGGACAGCTGGTTGATATTGGTCCCCAACAAGCCGATCTCATTTTTTTCCGCCCCCTGATATTTGGCCTCAAAATCCAGACGGGTCATGCGTTCCGAAATCTCCGCCAGCTGCAAAACCGGGTCCGTCACCCGCTTGGACATCAGCCACATCAAAACGCCCCCTGCGAAAGCGGCTGCCACGCCCACATAAGCCAGAAAACGGTTGGCAATGCGCACGCTCTCCTGTATGCTCTCCATGGTGGTACTGACGATAAACCAATTATGATTGTCAAGCTGCCCGTACATCTCTATATATTCCGTGGCGGTTCGCCGGTCCACATATTTAAACACTGTGTTGGGCGCAGGCACGCCCTCTGAAAGTTCCTCCCCAAAGGTACTGTCCACGGAATAACCGATAATATACCGCAGCAGCCGCTTGGAAAGTTCCTCTCCGTTGTTGAAAACTGCCGCATAGACGATCCGGGAATTGACGTCAATGACCTCCACGTTGATATTGGAGGCAAAAGCATACCGGCCCATCTCCTGGGCAAAATCCTCGCTGCCCAGTCTGTCGGACACCGCCGCTTCATTGAGCCGCTGGTAGGCCGCCTGCACCACATCTGCTTTCTCCCGCTCGTAGTAGCTTTCCAGAAACGTATTATTGATAAACCAGCATGCCAGAATCGTCCCCACCAGCAGACCGATGGTGATGGCGGCCAACTGTCTGCGCAGAGAGGATTTCAGCATCCCCCGCCTCACTCCTCCGCCTCCAGTTTATAACCCATTCCCCAGATTGTCTTGATCATATCCCCTCTGGCGCCCATTTTGTTCCGCAGTTTCTTCACATGCGTATCTATGGTTCTGGCATCTCCGAAGTAATCATAATTCCACACATTATTCAGAATCTTCTCCCGGGAGAGAGCGATCCCCCTGTTTTCCACAAAATAGGTCAGCAGTTCAAACTCCTTGTAACTCAGTTCCACCGGCTGTCCGTCGATCTCCACCTGATGGGCCGCCTTGTCGATGAGAATACCGCCGCAGGACAGGCGCCCTTCCTGAGTGTCGGCCTGTGCGCGCCGCAGGACCGCCTCGATTCGGGCCACCAGTATCTTGGGGCTGAAAGGCTTGGAGATATATTCGTCTACCCCCAGCTTGAAGCCCTGCAGTTCGTCCTGTTCATCTCCCCTGGCTGTCAACATAATGATGGGAACCTGGGAATATGCCCGAATCTCCTTGCAGACCTGCCAGCCGTCCATCCGGGGCATCATCACGTCCAACACCACCAGAGAGATACCCTTTTCCCGAAAAAAAAGATCCACCGCCTGTTCGCCGTCCTCAGCCTCCAGCACATCATAATTACTTTTCACCAGAAAATCCTTTACCAGCTTGCGCATCCTGCTCTCATCATCCACCACCAGAATCTTTCGTCTCTCCATATGCCTACCTCTTTTCCGCATTGTCCGGCGCGCCGCCGCTTTCTCTCTGCTGAACTTAATTATAGAACCTATTTATGTATTTTCTGTGAAAATAAGCCGATTATTCGCCTGTTTCACAGGCTTCGGCGCAACTTTTCCTCCTACTCCACGATCTTCAGTTCCCGTTCCTTCTCCCGTATGATCTGCTCCCGCTCCGCCAGATCCTGCTGCCAGGACGCGTACTCGTTGAGGATGGTGGTACGGTAATTCAGGATATTGGGCTGGCTGCTGCTCAAAGCCATAACAAACATGGCGATCACCGCAGCCGCCAGCAATACATTCAGGAATATGGAGAGCCGCAGCCGGGCTGAATCCTGCTTTGCCTCCCCGGTGCGGGGCGCAGCCACGGCTCTCCGAGGTCTCTCCTGCCGCTGGGGACCGTCAGCACAGGGAGCATAGACCGGGATCATGGGCACCCGGGCGGAGTCAATGCTCTCCTGGCTCAGCAGGAAATCCTGCAGATGCTTTAAATAAATCACCCCCACCGGGGTCTTAAACACCCGTTCCCGCAGCATCCTTTCATAAAGGGTCAGCACCTGCTCCGGATTACCGAAATTCAGATTGGCTTCCAGATATTCAATCTGCTTCTTCTCTTTCAGAGCCATTCCCGCGTCCTCCGCGTTCAGGAAAAAAAAGCCCTCCGCGTTTCTGCTCGCCTGTGTCTCATCTGCCATGGACGCCACCTCCTCACGCTTTTGTCTCCAAACCAGGAAATGGCTGAACCCCGCTCTGCGCAAGCCCAGCCATGCTCCCCGTCTATTGCAAGTTTAAGAATTTTTTCACCAGATCCGGCATCTCATCCACTTCGCAGATATTGTCATGCAGCACCGGAGCGTTCCGAATCTCCTCAATCGCCGCGGGAACCGTCACATTGGCGATTCTGGACAACTCATCCACCAGTTCAAAATCTGTCATGCTGTCATACTTATGGTCAATGGCGTTCATGACGCTTCTGGTAAATTTAAAGGGACTTGCCGTGGAAGCGATCACCGTGGGGGTGCGGTCCCCCGTCTCCTCCATATATTTCCCATATACCGACGCCGCCACCGCGGTGTGGGTGTCAATCACATAGCCGCAGGCCTCATAGATCCGGCGTATGGCGGCGGCAGTCTCTTCCTCAGTGGCGTAACCCCCGTAGAAATCCTGAAGCAGCTCCCGCATCTGCCCCGTGATCTCATACCGGCCCTGTCCTCCCAGGGCAGCCATCAGCCGGGCATTCTGTTCCGGGTCATCACCCGCGATGCGATAGATCAACCGCTCCAGATTGCTGGAGATCAGGATATCCATGGAGGGAGAACTGGTCAGTACAAACTCCCTGTTGCGGTCATAGACACCGGTGCGGAAGAAATCATACAGCACCTTGTTGTCGTTGGAGGCACAGATCAGCCTGCCGATGGGCAGTCCCATGTTCCTGGCGTAATAGGCCGCCAGGATATTGCCGAAATTGCCGGTGGGTACCACCACATTGATCCGCTGTCCCTCCCGGATCTTGCCCTCCGCCAGCAGCCGTGTATAGGCATATACATAGTACACGATCTGGGGCACCAGACGCCCGATATTGATGGAATTGGCAGAGGAAAGCTGAAATCCCCCGGCATCCATCCGGGCCGCCAGCTCCCTGTCCGAAAAAATCTTCTTCACTCCGGTCTGGGCATCATCAAAGTTCCCCCGGATCCCCACCACAAAGGTATTATCCCCCTTCTGGGTCACCATCTGCTTCTCCTGGATGGGGCTGACGCCGTCCTTGGGATAGAACACCACAATCCGGGTCCCCTCCACCTCCGCGAATCCGGCCAGCGCCGCCTTGCCCGTGTCCCCGGAAGTGGCCGTCAGGATCACGATTTCATTCCGAATCTGATTTTTCCTGGCGGAAGTGGTCAGCAGATGGGGCAGGATGGACAGCGCCATGTCCTTGAATGCAATGGTCGCGCCGTGAAACAGTTCCAGGAAATAAGCGCCCTCCGCCTCCGCCATGGGGACGATGGCCTCCGAGTCAAATTTCCCGTCATATGCTTTGGCGATACAGCCCTTGAGTTCCTCCTCCGTAAAATCCGTCAGGTACAGCTTCATCACCTCATAGGCGACCTCCCGGTAGTCCATGGCCGCCAGTTCCCCAAGGCTTTTATCCAGAGCAGGGATATGGTCCGGTACGAACAGCCCGCCGTCCTCCGTCAATCCCTTCAGGATCGCCACGGACGCGCTTACCGGCTCCAGATTGCTTCTGGTACTTTTATACAACACTTCCTTCATGATATAATCCTCCCCATCAGGTCCGCCGTCCTCCCTGCCGGAGAGCGGCCGTCTCCTGTCTCTTCCGTCTCTTTCCAATACTGGAGTGATTATAGCATAAATCTCACATCCGCGCAACGGCTAAAAGAAGAACTCATGGCCGCCGTGCTTGAACAGGAATGTCAGTCGCCGGTCAAACCATCGCATACTGCCGCTGTCGGCATATCTCCTGGAGGCAAAATACAGAGCTCCCTGAGAGATATCCTCCCCCTGGATGGCCCGCTGTACCGCATCTATGGTCTCCTGGCTTACCTTTACCCGCCAGATCCGTCCGGAAGCCACCGGCGAAAACTGAGTCACTCTGCCGCTGCGCTGCATGACCACTTCCTTCACGGTATCCGGAAAAGCCTCGCTGTTCATCCGATTCAGCACCACATTGGCCACCAGAAGTTTGCCGTCCTCGTCCTCTCCGCCAGCCTCCGCCTCCACGATCCGAAGCAGTATGTCATAATCCTCCTCCCCCAGTTCATAGGCAGGAGGTTTTTCCAGGGTGCCATAATCCACCACCCGCTGCCCCGATGCCGCTCTGTCCGCCACGCCCATGGCGCTGCTGCTCTCGTCTGCCACCAGGGCCCGGTCCAGGGTGGTGGAGATCATCGGCTCCCCAAGATGCATATTGTCTCCAGCCACCGCCACACAGACATATCCGGCCAGGAACAGCATATGTACCAAAACAATAATACCCAACGCTTTTTTATACATAGGACTCTCCTCTCACGCATTTCACTATTATAAGTTTATACAGCAAGTCCTAAAAATATTGCTAAAAAATGAAAAATATGCTAAAATAAGTCCGTATTTACGGCCAAAATCCACTTAAAACATACAGAACTAAAATTTTAGGAGGTAGTAAGATGCTGTTCAGTTCCATGATTTTTCTCTGGGTGTTTTTGCCTTTTGTGATAATCGGCAATGCTCTCTTCACATGGCTGCCCATGCCCAGCGAACAGCGGAGGATGCGTTGCAAAAACCTATTCCTCCTGGTATGCAGCCTGTTTTTTTATGCCTGGGGAGGCATCTCCTACATCCTGATCATGCTGGGCGTCATACTCCTCAATTTCCTGGGCGCCTTCCTTCTGTCCCGCAAACGGGGAAAAAACAGAAAGGCCCTGTTGGTCCTCACCGTAATCCTGAACCTGTTTATCCTGTTCTTTTTCAAATATTTCAATATGTTGGTTGCCATGGTGGAAACCGTTATGGCCTTCCGGGGAAATCTATTACAGAGACGTTTTCTGTCGGAATTGTTCTCTCTCCAGGGGACAGGAGCGCTGCAGATTGCCCAGGTGGTACTGCCCATCGGTATCTCCTTTTTCACTTTCCAGGCCATGTCCTATGTGGTGGACGTCTACAGGGATACGGTCCCTCCCCAGACCAACATCCTGGATTTCGCCCTGTATATCTCCCTGTTTCCCCAGCTCATCGCAGGACCCATCGTACAGTACAGCGATATCGCCTCGGCGCTGCGCCGGCGGACCCAGACAAGGGAAGATTTTCTGTACGGGATAAAACGTTTCTGTTTCGGGATGGGGAAAAAAGTACTCATTGCCAATACTCTGGGAAATGTGGCGGACCAGATATGGGCGTTGGAAACAGGCCAGCTTGGTGCGGCGCTGGCCTGGCTGGGAATGATTTCCTACACTTTCCAGATTTATTATGACTTCTCCGGTTACTCCGATATGGCCATCGGACTGGGCAGTATGCTGGGATTCCACTGGAAAGAGAATTTCGACTATCCCTATACCTCCCTGTCCATCCAGGAGTTCTGGCGCAGATGGCATATCTCTCTTTCCTCCTGGTTTAAGAATTACGTATATATCCCCCTGGGGGGCAACCGAAAAGGGCAGGCCCGCACATGCCGGAACCTGGTGGTGGTGTTTCTGCTCACGGGCATCTGGCATGGGGCCAATTTTACCTTCCTGGTATGGGGATTGATGTACGCGCTGCTGCTGGTGGCGGAACGGCTGTTTTTCGGCCGCCTCCTGCAAAAGAACCCCATAAAGCCTTTAAACTGGGCCTACACCATGTTCTTTGTCATGACGGGGTGGGTATTCTTCCGCTCGGAGAATCTGGTGGTGGCCAAACGCTACCTGGGCCAGCTCTTTTCCTTCGGAAGTTCCCAGTACAGCATCCTCTCCTATCTGTCCATGCAGGTGCTGCTGGCACTGGCTTTCGCGTTCCTGGGCGCCGGATTTCTGCAGAGGGCAGGTAAAAAAATATCCCGCATCTATGATTCCTTCGCAGTCCAGATTGCCGTTCTGGCGGCCAGCATATTATGCATTATCGCCGGAACCTACAATCCTTTTATCTATTTTCAGTTTTAGACGCGGAGCGCAGGGGCAGCGCGGACCGAAACATACTTAAGGAGTAAGTTGGAAAGTAAACTTTCAAATATTGATTGGGGTAAGCGCTGAAGCGCACAGGAGTATTAACATGAAGAAAAACATGGATATAATTAAAATCAGCATATTTATGGGCATCCTTCTCCTGCCCTCCCTGCTCTGGCTGGGAATCCGGGTTTTCAGCCCCCGGCTCTATCAGGAACTGAATTACGATCTGGGAGAAAAAACAGCGGTGGAATTTCCCCGGGAATTCCATATGACGGACTATACCCGACAGTTGGAGGCATATTACAATGACAACGCCCCCTTCCGCAGCACCCTGATCTCCTGGCATCATAAACTCTCCGGTGCCCTGGAAGGCGTCTATGCGGACCATTTACAGGGGCGGCTCACCCGGCTGATCTACGGGAAAGACAGCGCCGACTTCCTGGCCCCCCAGGTGGTGGGCAACAATGTGTTGCTGGGACGGCAGAACTGGCTGTTCTTTGCCGGGGACGACAGCATCTCTTCCTATCGGGGAACCAATCTTCTGGAACAGGAGCAAATGGCCTTCTACCTGGATCTGATGGTACAGTTACAGGAATTGTGCGATGAAAAGGGAATTCGGCTCCAGTTCCTGATCCTGCCCAATAAAGAACAGGTATATCCGGAGTATATGCCCTCCTATGTGATTGAAAACTCCTATAAGCGGGTGGATCGATTTGTAGACTATGTAAGGGAACATTCCGACATCAACATTCTCTATCCCCTGGAGGAATTGCTTCAGGCCAAGACGCAATGGCAGGTTTACCACCAGTATGACACCCATTGGAATCAGGCCGGAGCCTATGTGGGAACCCAGGCGCTGTACCGGGCTCTGGGGCTGCCCGCCACCGACCTGCAGGAACTGGAAGTGGCCCGGTGTGAACCCGGCACCAGCGACCTGCTGATCCTGGGAGGACTGGATGCCTCCCAATATCCTGCGGAACAGGATTACGCCATCAACTACAGACCGGAAATCACTCTCTCTGAGGTTCAGGGGGATAAGCAGCCCGAAAGCATCTATTCCGCCCGGTCGGACTGCGGAAACGATCTTCGTTTCGTAATGGTGGGAGATTCCTTCCGCTGCTTTATGATCGACTATCTGGCAAAAGACTTTTCCAGGAGTGTCATCACTTATCGGGAGACTTCGGACAATCGAACGGACTATCCCCAGGAGGTGATAGAAAGCATTCAAAATGCCGATATTCTGGTTATGGAGGCAGTGGAACGCTACGACAGCAAGCTGTTCCCCGCCATCGCACAGGTGATTGACATACTGCGAAACGCAGAATAAGACCTCTGAAAAGAAAATGCAGAGAGTTCAGTGAATTTTCATATGACAATATGGCAGCGAAACGGCACAGTAAAGGTGGAACAGAATGGCAGACACAGGGCACATGGAAGGCGTATACCGGGCCACGAAAAAGAACGGGGAAATTTACTACCGTTCCTCACTCACCTATCGGCACAGGCATATCAGCCTGGGCAGTTATCAGGACGCCCTGCTGGCCCATCTGGCCTATCGCGCCGCTTCCCGGCTGATAGCTGCAGGATCGGAACTGACCCTGGAGGACTACCGCCCCACCTCCGTGCTGGACTTTGAAAAATGGGTGGTTCTCTTGAACTTCCGGGACAACGGCATCTATCTGGGGACCCCCATTTACATCCGGCCCCGCTTTTTTTACTACTATTTGTCCCCGGATCATGTACTGAAATTTGATACCGATGACCTGTTCTACTATGCCTCCCACAAAATCATGAGACGAGGCGGCCACTACTTTGTATCGGACTATGGTATGCAAGTCAATATTGCCTCCCGCTACGGCATCAAGAATTACGCTGTACCCGGCGTGGATTATGAATTTCTGAACGGGGACTCCACTGATTTCCGCCGGGAAAATCTGCAGATCCGCAACACTTATCATGGAGTCCGCACCGTGGTGGAGGGGACTTCCTGCCGCTACAGCGCCCGTATTCATGTAAAGGGCTACTATAAAGTGGGCATCTACGATACCGCCGCGGAAGCCGCCATCGCCTACAACAAGGCCGCAGATATTCTGGAAAAAAACGGGCTGCGCAAGAATTTTCTCCGCAACTACGTGGAGGGGCTATCCCCTGCCGCCTATGCGGAAATCTACTCTGCGCTGCCCGTTTCTTCTAAAATCATCCACTATTTTTCCGAATAATCAATAAAACTGATGTTCAGGCTTGCATTGCCGGAAATCCCGTCTATGGATGCCTGCCTGTCGTACTGCCACATGCTGAAGCGATATGGATAATCCGGCACGTCCTCCAGCTGGGACAGCCACACGTCATAACCGGTCAGCTTGGACAAATCAATCTGTTTAATCAGCCAGTTTTTGTCTCCATAAATCATGGGTTCATAACCCCCAAACCGAATGGTATCAAGAAATGCCTTGGCTATAGTGGTCTTATCGGCTCTGCTCAGCCCCTCCACCCGTGAGGTGTCGTTGTCCACATATTCCATATCAAAGGCAATGGGATACTTTACGGTATAACCCTGCAGCTGCTGCAGCACCACCAGCGCCTCCTCGATGGCCTCGGCCTCCGTTATGGCCTGGGAAAAAAAGTACAGGCCGATCTCCAGTTTCGCATCGCTGGCCCGCTTGATATTATCCGAAAAATACTCGTCAATCACAAGCTGACCGCTGCTGTAGCCCCTGGCTCCCACTCGAAGCATCACAAAGTCAACCCCGGCCTTTTTCAGTTTGTTGTAGTCCACATAGCCCTCCGCCTTGGAGATATCCACCCCCACGAAGGAAGCCTGTCTGCCGTCCTCATAGTATTTCATCAGATCCGACTGGCACACCAGCTTGGTAAAGTCATAGTCATGCTTGGGGAGATAGGGACTGATCAGTACCCACTCTTCTTTTCCGTCCCTGTCCACCACCAGCGTGTGCCTGCCGTCCGTGGACGGATCGCTCTCCTGGGGCTTGGGCGTCTCACCTGCTTCCTTCTCCGGTTCCGGTGTCTCCTCCGGATACATATCCCAAAAGTCCAGGTCATCCGGGGTCAGGGTACTATCGCCGATCAGATCCTTGGTATCCGGATAGCTTTCCGCCATCGCCCCTGCCGTGGGGGCCGGCTGCGCGCCCGTATGCCGCCTGGGGGGATTCTGCCTGTGGTTGATATAAAGCACCACCACCAAAATCACCAGCACAAACATGCTGACCGCCACAATCGTGGAGACAATCGTGGGCGTCATTCCTGACTTGTCGTTGTTATCATCAGGTAGTCTCATCCATTCCTACTCCTATCTATCCGCATCTCTCCACTCCGCCGCAGCGGATTACTCGTTGATAATAATCGCTTTCTTGGGGCATTTCTCCATGCAGGCACCGCAGGCCACGCACTTCTCATGGTCAATGACGGCATGAAAATTTTCCACCTTAACCGCATCTGCCGGACAGGCTTTTACGCATAGGCTGCATCCGATGCATCCCACGGTGCAGGCCTTCATGGTCACAGGCCCCTTGTCCGTGGAACTGCAGGCCACCACCTCTTTTGCTCCGGCAGGAATCAGAGAGATCAGATGCTTGGGACACACTGCCACACATTTACCGCAGGCTTTACATTTCTGTTTATCCACCCTGGCCACGCCGTTCACAATATGAATGGCGTCAAAGGGGCAGACTTTCACACAGGTGCCGTATCCAAGACAACCGCTGTTGCAGGACTTGGGACCGCCGTTGGGCACAAAGGGCAGCATACGGCAATCCTCCGCTCCGGTGTATTTATAATCCTGACTGGTTCTGTCGCAATCTCCCTGACAATGTACGAAAGCCACCATGGGCTGCGCAGCCTCCGCCTCCACGCCCATAATCTGAGCCACCTGGGCTCCTACTTTGTCTCCGCCCACAGGGCAGGCATTCACCGGGGCTGTTCCCCCTGCAATGGCCGCCGCCAGGCCGGAACATCCCGCATAGCCGCAGCCGCCGCAGTTGTTGCCGGGCAGCACGCCCAGTATGGCCTCCTCCCTGGGATCCACTTCCACCTTGAACTTGATTCCGGCAACACCCAGGAACAATCCGATAAAAATGCCGATTGCTCCCACGATGCCCGCCGCAATAAGGATTCCTGTTATCATATCCTTACCTCCATTTTAGTTCCTCATTTTAGTTCCGCATTTTCCCTCCCAGCACACCAATCCTGCGATGCAGCCATGGCCGTTTTACGGCCACGCCTGCATCCGTGCGCTTTCCGGGAATATGCTGTTTTAGTTCCGCATATTCCCTATGCATATTTTCTACAGCAGCCCGGAAAAGCCGCAGAAGGCAATGGCCATCAGTCCTGCGGTGAGCAGCACGGTGGGCATACCTTTGAAGGATTCCGGAATATCATTGTGTTCCATTTTCTCCCGCAGCCCCGCCAGGATTACAATGGCAATGGTGAATCCCACCGCCGTGGCAAAGCCGTTGACAATCCCTGTCAGAATTCCATATTCCTTCTGTACATTGGTCAGGGCCACCCCCAGCACCGCACAGTTGGTAGTGATCAGGGGCAGATACACTCCCAGCGCCTCATACAGGGCCGGCAGAGCCTTGCGCAGAAACATTTCCACGAACTGTACCAGCGCCGCGATCACCAGGATAAAGCATATGGTCTGCAAATACTCGATATGTAAAGGCTGCAGAATAAAACGATACATTAGCCCCGCCACCGCGCTGGCCAGGGTTATGACGAAGATTACCGCCGCTCCCATACCCGCAGCGGTATTGGTCTTTTTTGACACCCCCAGAAAGGGACAAAGTCCCAGAAACTGGCTGAGCACCACATTGCTCACCAGCGAGGAGCCGATCAATATGACAAGTAATTCTTTCACTGTTTCCATCTCACTGTCTCCTTCATTAAGCGTTACGGCACGGCTTAAGCATCCGCCGGATCCGACAGATCCTCCACCACCAGATCGTCGCTGTCGTCATAGAATTTCCTTCTGCCGCAGCCTTTTTCCCCGCAGTTCATACAATCCTCACTGCAGCCGGAACCAATCTTGGAAGTGTCCTTTCCGGCCCTGGCCCCTCTGATTTTCACCAGATTCTGCAAGGCACACAGAGCAGCCAGCACAAAGAACGCCCCCGGCGCCAACACAAAGATGCCGATGGGGGTAAAGGCCTGGGGCATCACCCGGGCTCCGAAAATCTCCCCCGCTCCCAGCAGTTCCCGCACCGCGCCAATACAGGTCAGGGCCACGGTGAATCCCAGTCCCATACCGATACCGTCAAACAGGGAAGGAACCGGGCCATTGGTATAAGCGTAACTCTCCGCCCGGCCCAGAATGATGCAGTTTACCACAATCAACGGGATATACACACCCAGGGCATCGTTCAGAAAGGGCAGATAAGCCTCCAATAATAATTGCACCACCGTAACAAAGGAGGCAATAATCACGATAAAAGCCGGAATGCGCACTTTTTTGGGAATCAAATTACGCAGCAGGGAAATAATCAGATTGCTCAGCGCCAGTACCACCAAAGTGGTGGCTCCCATACCAAAGCCGTTTATAGCCGAAGTGGTCACTGCCAGCGTAGGGCACATGCCCAGCATCAGCACAAAAGTAGGATTTTCTTTTACCAGGCCATTGACCAGCCGCTCTCCCGCGCCGGCCATGGAATTCGTCTTGCCCATGTCATTCCCCTCCCTTTTGCAGATCCCGGGTAAAGGCGCTGACAGCGCCGTTTACCGCATTGGTCACGGCTTCCGTGGTGATGGTGGCGCCGCTGATGGCGTCTATCTCACTGTCCGACTGACTGCCGGACTTGGTATAGGTAAAGCCTGTGGCCATCTTTCCCGCGAACTGAGGAATCAGCACCTCTCCGGCCCGCATCCCCAATCCCGGAGTCTCCGCGATGGACAAAATGGATACCCCATTTACTATACCATCATTTGTGATGCCTGCGTACAGGGTAATATTGCCACCATATCCCTCCCCGGAAGTGGTCTCGATCACATACCCCAGAGAACTTCCTGTGCCGTCCAGCGCCCGGTAAACCGTGCCGATCTTCACGCCGTCCGTCGAAAGTTCCTGCGCCAGCGCCTCATCAGGCACATAGGATATCTCCTCAAAATTCTGGGCCTGGGCAAACACGGCCTGGCAGGCCTCCCGAATCTTTCGCTCCTGCTGCTGTCTTCTGGGTTCCGCCGTCACCTGGTACACCAGGCCCAGCAGCAGGCCGGAAATCAGGGTGATGGCAAAGAGGATGACGGCATCCCGCCACATGTTCTTTCCGTCTGTATTTACCGCGTTATCCATTTTATTTCCTGCCATGTCCCGCACCTCCTTTGCCAAATGCCCTGGGCATGGTGACCTTCTCGATCAGGGGTACCAGCAGATTGCCCAGGATGATCGCGTAGGACACGCCCTCCGCGCCGGGACCGAATATGCGGAATATCCCCGTCATAATCCCCAGAAATACACCGAATACATATTGCCCCCTGGCTGTAATGGGCCTGGTCACATAGTCCGTGGCCATGAAGAAGGCTCCCAGCATCAGACCGCCGCCGGCCAAATGGGCGGACAGGAACTGAAAGTCCATCCCTCTGCCGCCAAAGAGCAGCACAAACAGGGCAAAACTCACTATATAACTGCCGGGAATCCGCAGGTCTATTACACCCAGCAGAATCAGAAGACAGGCTCCCGCCACAAGGGCGATCATGGATGTCTCACCGATGGTCCCCGCCGTGCGGCCAATGATCATATTGGTCACATTCACTGTCTCCCCCGCCTTCAGCGCCGCCAGGGGGGTGGCTCCGGTATAGGCGTCACAGGTAAAATTCGTCATCAGCGCCGGAAAGGAAATCAGCAGAAAACATCTTGCCGCCAGCGCCGGATTCATAAAGTTCTGCCCCAGACCGCCGAACAGCATTTTCACCACCAGTATGGCGAACACACCGCCCAGCGCACCGATCCACAGAGGTGCGCCCGCCGGCAGATTCAACGCCAGCAACAGACCTGTTACCACTGCGGACAGATCCGTAATCGTCAGTTTCTTCTTATATAATCCAAATAAAAACTCCGTCAGCACGGTGGATGCCACCGTGATCAGAATATGTAGCAGCGCTCTTATGCCAAAATTGTAAATGCCGAACCCGGCGGCAGGCAGCAGGGCAAGCGCCACGGCCATCATAATGCCGTTGGTGGTCACTTTTGACCGGATATGGGGATTGGATGATACTCTCAGTTTTTTCTCCACTTCTCCTGCCTCCTATTTCTTTTTCCTGGCAAGCTGAATCTTGCGCATGGACTTAATCTGTTGGGTCAGCGGCCGCTTGGCAGGGCAGATAAAGCTGCAGCATCCGCATTCGCAGCACTCCATACCGTCGTTTTTGAGAAAAGCCTCCTCATCAAAACGCTCCGCGTAATCCGCCAGTCTGCTGGGAACCACCCTGCCGGGACATACCTCCACGCAGCGGCCGCAGTTGATGCAGGGGCCCGGCTCCATGGCGGAAACCTCGTCCCGGGACAGACAGAGCAGGGCCGTGGAGGTCTTGGTGGTGGGCACATCCAAATCAAACATGGCAAAACCCATCATGGGACCGCCGCAGACGATCTTCTCAGGCTTGCCCACAAAGCCTCCTGCCTCCTCTACCAGCTCCCGGTAATTCATACCGATTTTTACCCGGTAATTCTGAGGGGTCTGGATGGCATCGCCGGTGACGGTGACAATGCGTTCCATCAGAGGGCGTCCCTCTGTCACCGCCCGGTATATGGCCACCACCGTGTCCACATTGTTTACCACACAGCCCACGTCGGCGGGCAGCATGGAAGAATTAATCTGTCTGCCCGTGGTGGCATAAATCAGGGTGCGTTCCGCTCCCTGGGGGTATTTGGTCTGCAATGCCTTGACACTGATGCGGTCCTCGCCTCTCACCCGGTCCTGCAGCAGCTTGATACAATCCGGCTTGTTGTCTTCCACCGCCAGAATGCCCCTGGCATTAGGGAAAAGCTGCAGGATGATTTTAAGACCGCCAATCAGCTTTTCGGGTTCCTCCAGCATCCTGCGGTAATCACTGGTGAGATACGGCTCACACTCCGCGCAGTTGGCGATACAGTACTCAATCTTCTCCGGTTCCTTGGGAGAAAGTTTCACATAGGTGGGGAAACCCGCTCCGCCCATACCCACAATTCCGGCTTCCTTGATACAATCAATGATTTGTTCCCTGCTCAAAGATTCCGGCGGTCCCGGCGGCTGCATCGGGGCCTCTTCATACTGGTTGTCATTTTCCACCACAATACTCATGACACTGTCGCCGGTGACGACGCGTCGGGGTTCGATGGCCTTGACCGTGCCCGACACGGAGGCATAGACAGGAGCCGACACAAAGCCCGTCTGCTCCGCAATTTTCTGCCCCGCCAACACCCTGTCCCCCTTCTTCACGATGGGAGATGCTGGAGCGCCGATATGCTGGGACACAGGATAGACCAGTTCCCCCTTGGGCAGCACGGAAACAATGGGCTTGTCCTTAGACAGGTCCTTGCCGTCATATGGGTGTACACCACCCACAAAAGTCAACTTTCGCATGCTTTTTTCCTACCTTCCGACTTATTATGACATCCTTTGTCGAATTTACTTCTTATACTAATATACTATTTTTTTTACAAAAATACTACTGTATTTTCAAAATTTGTGTTAAGATATAAAACATAAGAACATGAATGCTTTCAACTTTTGATTATGAGTCCATTGAAGCGGACATGAGGTATCCGAATGAAAACAGATGATGCAATTATAGAAAACCTTGAAGTCCAATATCCTCTGGAAAAGCTGGCTCCCCCGGACCAGATCCTGTTTCTGGATATCGAGACCACCGGATTTACCCCGCGCACATCCTATCTGTATCTGATCGGCTGCGCCTATTACAGCGATGGATGCTGGCGCACCCGGCAGTGGTTTGCCCAGAGTTATATGGAGGAATTTCAGATCATAACCGCCTTTTTTGAATTCGCGGCCTCCTATAAGTATCTGATCCATTTTAACGGTAATAATTTTGATCTGCCCTTTATCCAGCATAAATGTGAGCAGCTGCACCTGCCCTATAGCTTCGACGGATTCGAGGGGCTTGACATCTACAAACGGGTCAGCTTCTACAAATATTTTCTGAAACTGCCCAACTGTAAGCAGAAAACCATCGAGAAATTCCTGGGAATAGAGCGCGAGGATGCATTTACCGGCGGTGAGTTGATCGGTGTTTACCACGACTATGTAAAGCTGCCCTCTGAGTTTGCGGAGAAATCACTGCTTCTTCACAATGCCGACGACCTCCGGGGGATGCTGCAGATTCTGCCCATCCTGTCCTATTACGACCTCTTTGACGGCAAGGTGAAAGCCCGCAAGGTACAGGCCAATTCCTACAAAGATATGGGCGGCAACAGGCGGCAGGAACTGGTAATGACTCTCTCCCTGCCCTGCACTCTTCCGGTAAATGTCTCCGCTTCCGCCAATTACTGCTACTTCAAGGGCAGCGGCACGGAGGCGCAGCTTCGGGTGCCCATCTACGAGGAAGAGATGAAATATTTCTACACCAACTACAGGGATTACTACTATCTTCCCACAGAGGACGTTGCCCTGCACAGATCCGTAGCTTCCTTTGTGGACCGGGAGCATCGGGTGGCCGCCACTGCCGCCACCTGCTATACCCGGAAATATTCCTGTTATCTGCCTCAGTGGGACGTGCTAATCGAGCCCTTTTTCAAGCGAGATTACAAGAGCCGGGAACTCTTTTTTGAAATCACCGATGAGATCAAGAAAAATCGGCCGGCCTTCACCAGCTACGCCAACCACATCCTGTCCATGATGGCAGCGGCATATTGAGTATTCCTCAGTTCACGGCAAAACAAGGCCCCATGAGAAAATCCCATGGGGCCGATTTTTTGTTTTAGCAGGGACGTTCATAGAAGAAAGAATTTTTCCGCGCATATCCCAATTCCCTGTAATTGATAATTTGTTCCGTGCTGCCGATAAACAGGACGCCGCCGGGCTTTAAGTTCTTCTGGAATTTGGCGAAAACCTCGTCCTTGGCCTCCTCGGTGAAATAGATCAGCACATTCCGGCATACAATCAGGTGACAGTCGCTGGGGTAAGTATCTTTGAGCAAATTATGTTCCCGGAACTCCACCCTCGCCTTGATCTCGTCAGAAATCTTGTAGGACGGACCCACCTGGGTAAAATACTTCTTTTTCAAATCCGCAGGCACGGCAGCAACGCTTCTGTCCGCATACAGCCCCACCTTTGCCTTGGCGATCACCTGCTTATCCAGATCCGTAGCAATAATGCGGATCTGTCCCAAGGGTACATGCCTGGACAGAGCCATCACCAGAGAATAGGGCTCGTCGCCTGTGGAACAGGCGGCGCTCCATATCTTCAGATTTTTTCCGAATTTACGGATCAATTCCGGAAAAATCTGCTCGTCCATGATCTTCCACTGTTCCGGATTACGGTAAAACTCGGACACGTTGATCGTTATATAGTTGACAAATTCCTCAAACAGGGCCTTATCGTTTTTAAGTGCCTGCACGTATTTGTCATAGCCCTTAATGCCATGCTTATCAATCAGTGTATCAATCCGACGTTTCATCTGACGCTCCTTGTAGGCATTCAGATCAATTGTGGTCAGACTGAATATCTGTTGTTTCAAATATTCGTAATCAAACTCCATGGCATTCGCCGCCCCTTATTATATTTTACTCTTCACCTTCCGCCGCAATCACTGCGTCGATGTCCACAGATACCACGTCTCCGTCCTCTTCCCGGGAAGAATTGGAGGCGGACAAAGCCTTGATACTCAGGGAAATCTTTCTGTCTGCCTCGTTGAAGTCAACCACCTTGGCGGTAACTTCCTCTCCTACGCTCAGCACATCAGAGGGCTTGTCAATATGCTCCTTGGAAATCTGGGATACATGCAGCAGCGCATCCACGCCGGGCTCCAGTTCCACAAAAGCACCGAAGTCTGTCATTCTGGCTACCCTGCCGGTAAGAACGCTGCCTACGGCAAACTTGTCCGCCGCATCCTTCCAGGGATTGGCGTCATCAAACTTCAGGGACAGAGCAATCTTACTGCCGTTGATCTCCTTGATCAGAACGGTGAGATGCTCGCCTACCTTGAATACCTTCTTGGGATGCTCTACCCGGCCCCAGGACATCTCAGAGATGTGCAGCAGGCCGTCCGCGCCGCCCAGATCAACGAAAGCACCGAAGTCTGTAACGTTCTTCACCACACCTTCCACAATATCGCCTTCATGGATCCTTGCAAACAGTTCCCGCTGCATCTCTGCCTTCTGCTCTGCGATTAACTGCCTGCGATCACCGATATACCTTCTCCTCTTGGGATTGTACTCGCTGATCACGAATTCAATCTCCTGTCCGGCATACTTGGTCAGGTCTTTCTCATAAGTGTCGGATACCAGGCTCGCGGGAATAAAGATCCTCACTTCGTCAACTACTACGCTGAGGCCTCCTTCCAATACCTGTGTAACGGTGGCTTTCAATACTTCTCTGTTGTTGTAAGCCTCCTCAATACGCTTGTTGCCTCTGTCTGCCGCCAGACGCTTGTAGGTCAGGACTACCTGTCCCTCCCCGTCGTTTACCTTCAGAACTTTCACTTCCATGGTGTCGCCAACCTTAGCAATCGTGGTAAGATCGAGACTCTGGTCATTGGAGTATTCACTCTTAGTGAGAATACCGTCTGACTTGTATCCGATGTTGAGAACGATCTCGTCCGGCTTCACATCGATGACAGTGCCTTCAACTACCTCTCCTGCATGTATTGTTTTTAATGATTCTTCCAGCATTTGTTCAAAAGTTAATTCTGACATAATTTTGAACCTCCTCTATTAATTTATTTGGGGTGGAAGCCCCTGCAGTAATGCCCACCAGTCGAGCTGATTTAGGTAGTTCTAAATGCAAGTCATCCAGTGTTTGTATAAAATAGGTATTATCACACACTTCCCGGCAGATTTCATACAGCTTTGCAGCATTGGAACTGTGTTTCCCTCCTATCACAATCATGGCGTCAGCATTCGCTGCTACTTCCTGTGTTTCCCTCTGCCTGTCCTCTGTGGCTTTGCAGATGGTATTCACAATACTTACATTGTAACCTTTTTTCTTAAGAATTTCAACTATATGTTGAAATTTATTGTAATTAAATGTCGTTTGAGCCACCACGGTCAGCTTTTTTCCCTCCGGAGGCATGTATTTCTCGGCCTCTTCCACGGTTTCGAGTACCTCCACCGGGCCGCTGCACCATCCCACGGTCCCCTGTACCTCGGGATGCTCCGGGCTGCCCACCACCAGGATGTGCTCTCCCTCGCCGCTTTTTTTCTCTACTGCCCTGTGAATCCTCTTTACAAAGGGGCAGGTGGCGTCAATGATCTGCCAGCCCTTCCGCTCCATTTGCTGCTGCACTTCCCGGGGCACGCCATGGGCCCGGATGATTATCGTGCCTGCCGCAATGTCTCCGGGATTTTTCGAATCCGACAGCCTTTCCAGTTCTTCGCGGCTTTCGATGACGTGCACTCCCTGTTCCGTCAGTTCTTTCACCACCACCTCGTTGTTCACGATGGAGCCATAGGTATATATAGTTTTCCCCGTTTGTATCTGCTCATACACGGTATCCACCGCGCGTTTCACGCCGAAGCAAAAACCCGCGCCGGCCACAAGTCTGATTTCCATACCAGATGCTCTCCTATTCCCGGTTTACCGCCTGCAGAGTTCCAGGATCTTTTCGATGACCTGCCGGGGCGTCAGATCCGAACTGTCCACCAATACGGCGTCCTCGGCCTGGCGCAGGGGACTGACCTCCCTGTGCATATCCCGGTAGTCCCTCTCTTCCATATCCGCCTGGATCCGGCCCAGGTCACAGACCTGTCCCTTAGCAGTCAATTCGTCATAACGGCGTCTGGCGCGGACTGCGCTGCTGGCGGTAAGATATATTTTTACATCCGCGTCCGGCAGCACGCAGGTGCCTATGTCCCGGCCGTCCATAATACAGTCCACTCTGGAAGCCAGTTCCTTCTGCAGGGCGGTAACCCGCCTGCGGACGGCAGGAAAAGCGCTGATCCTGGAAGTTGCCGTCCCCACCTCCTCGGTGCGGATATAATCGTTGACATTTTCTCCGTTCAGGCAGACCACCTGTACTCCGTCTTCATATTGTAACGCGATGTCCGCCTCCTCACAGTGGGCGGTTACTGCCTGCTCATCCTCTGGATCGATCCCCCGGCGCAGCATATACAGCCCCATTCCCCTGTACATCGCCCCCGTATCCACATAGATGATGTTCAGTTCCTTTGCCACAGCCTTTGCTATGGTGCTCTTGCCGGCTCCGGCCGGTCCGTCCACAGCGATATTATAACTCATTTGCTCTTTCCTCTTTCTTATTTATAGTTCCGCATATCCCCTGCAAGCACTCTATACTGGTGCTCCATATATGGCCGCCTTCGCGTCCCTATCTGGAGCAGTGTGCTTTCCTTACACTCTCATGGCGGCGCTGGTTCCTGCCAGGTGTCCTGTAGACCAGGCGATCTGCAGATTGTAGCCGCCGGTGAGTGCGTCCAGATCCAGCATTTCTCCTGCGAAGTAGAGCCCCCGCACTTTCCTGGACTCCATGGTGGAAGGATTCACATCCCGGACGCTTACACCTCCCTTAGTGATAACCGCTTCCTCATAGCCCCGCACGCCAATCACCGTCAAAGGAAGAGCCTTCATCAACTCCACGAAGGTTTTCCGTTCCTCCCGGGTAATCTCATGAACCGGCTTTTCCGGCGGAATGCCCGACAGACGGATCATCACCGGAATCAGCCGGGCCGGAAACAGTTGTCCCAGCGCGTTTTTAAACTGTTTGTTCCGGCTCTCTTCAAAATCCCGCAGCACCCTTCTGTCCAGCTGCGGCGCATCAAGGGCAGGCTTAAGATCAATAAGAAGCCTGGCCTCCCCCCTGCATCTGGTGACATAATAGCTGCTGGCACTCAGTACCAGAGGACCACTGACTCCGAAATGGGTGAACAGCATTTCCCCGAACCCGCGGTATATCTCCTTGTTCCCCTGATAGAGGCCCAAGGATACATTTCGCAGGGATACGCCCATCAGATCCCCGCACCACTCCTCCCTGACCCGGAAGGGCACTAAGGAGGGTCTGCACTCTATCATACCATGTCCTGTCTCTTTTGCCAAGAGTAAACCGTCCCCGGTGGAACCTGTGGATGCATAGGACAGCCCGCCGGTGGCCAGAATTACCCGGTCCGCCTCCAGGCGCTTTCCTTCTGCCAGTTCCACGCCCCGCACCGTGCCTTGCGCGCCCTTTGCCGCTTCCCTCACTCCTTCTTTCCCCGCAGGCGCTGCCCCATTACTTCCTTCGCCGTTCTCCGTTGCCCCGGCCCCCTGGAGCAGGGCCCCATCCCGCTTCCCGCTTTCCCGGAACCGTCCTGAACAGTCTTCCCACCACAGGCCCTTCACCCGGGTGTGGAGACGAATCTCCACACCCAGCCGCTTCAATTCCCCGCACAGAGCGGCGATTACATCCGAAGAATGGTCGCTGACGGGAAACACCCGCTCCCCCCGTTCTGTTTTCAGAGGACAGCCCACAGCCTCCAGAAACTCCATCATAGCCAGATTATCAAAGCCGTAAAAAGCACTATACAAAAATTTGGCATTGGTCATCACATTGGCAAACAGATTGTCCAGATCCCCGGCGTTGGTCACATTGCATCTGCCCTTGCCGGTGATATACAGCTTCTTGCCCAATTTCTCATTCCGCTCTAATAGCGTTACCCGGGCCCCGCCCCTGGCCGCCGCTATGGCTGCCATCATGCCGGCGGCTCCGCCGCCCACCACAATTACATGCATCCCTATAGACTCCCCTCTGCCCGCCCGGGCAGGCTGTCTTTCTTCCCTCAAAATCAGCTTTCCTCTTTTCGCAGAGAATAGTTCAAAATCGGCTCATCATCAATAAAATTGATCTCGTCGTTCAGATATACCTGGTAATTGTTCCAGGTCTGCTCCAGCAAATCCAGATTCCGTTTTACTTCCTGGGGGCATTTCAGACACATGGCCACCACCAGGGCATTAATTACGCTCAGAGGAGCCACCAGGGAATCCACGATGGACACCATATCGCTGCGGGCCAGCAGATTGCAGGAGGAATACAGATTCATGGGGGAATGGATAGTGTCGGTAATGGCAATCACCTTGGCGTTCCTGTCATTGGCAAACTCCATGGCCTTCAGCGTGCGCATGGAATACCTGGGAAAACTGATGCCCACAAAGCAGTCTCTCTCGTCAATTCGGATCATCTGCTCAAAGGTCTCGCTGACACTGGTGGTTTTGAGCAGCACCACATTCCCCCGGATCATATTCAGGTAAAAATGCAGGAACTCCGCCAGGGGGGCATTGCTTCGCAGTCCCATGATATAGATATGGTCCGCTCCCAGAATGGTGTCCACAGCCGTCTCAAAAGCCGCCGCGTCCAGATGCTGTATGGTATGCTGCAATTTGTCCATATCCGCCGTCAGCACGGAGGTCAGAATCTCGGACTGGGTGCTGTGACCGTATTTGGCGTCGATCTTCTGGACGCTGCTCAGCTTGTTCTGCACGCATTCCTCCAGGGCTCTCTGGAACTCCGGATATCCCCTGTAGCCGATTCCCGCCGCAAAGCGCACCACTGTGGACTCGCTGATCCGCAGGGCGTCCCCCAGCCGGGCTGCCGTCATAAACACTGCCTGGTCATAATGTTCCAAGATAAAAGAAGCGATCTTCTTATGGCCCTTGCTCATGCCCTTATATTGTTCCCTGATCCGGTCAAGTACATCATATTGCATCCGCAATACTCCTCCGCCCCATATTATTTGGAAAACTGCCCATAAACCTGTTTCAGCACCGACAATGTCTCCACATTGGATAAGTCATAATCCCCCGTCAAAGTCATGCAGGCGCTGCCGTGGATAAAAATCCACATCCGCATAAATACCTCCTGCGGGCGGCTGCAGCCTTCGGCTCTGGCTCTGTTGATCTCGTACAGCACATTACCGTCCGCGCCGTTTAAGAGATCATACATGCTCCGTCTGTTCTTCCTGTGGGATAGAAAAAGCAGTTCAAACAGATGTCCCTCTTCTCTGGCAAAGGCAATGTACGCCATGCCCAGGTTGACAAAGGGGACATGAGCCATCCGGGGATACAGGCTGTAATAATCCTGAAAAAACAGCGCCGCTTTCTCATAGACGGCATCCCACAGTTCCTCCATATTCTTATATACCCGAAAGATCGGCTGGGTGGAGCATCCGGCTCTGGCCGCCACTTTTCTGGCAGTCACGCTGGCAAAGCCCTCCTGACGGGTCATGGAAAACGCAGTATCCAATATCTGTTCTATGGTAATGCTTTCTTTTCTGGGCATACAATTTCTCCTGCTGAAAAAGCCAAACATATAACACACGTTATTCTACAGGAATATAAATGCTTTGTCAAGCAGAAAGTCCCCGGTTCTCGCGGAACCGGGGACTTGAAAAATCCTTATACAGGATATGCGCCGTTCTTGGTGTCGGCCTGGGTCATATCCACTTTCTCCTGCTGAGCCTGGCGGTACTTGAAGAAATCCGTGGCCACCTGGGGGAACAGAGCGTAGGACAATACGTCCTCGTCCTGCTGCTTCCACTCTTTCATCTCTGCCTCCAGCTTATCCATCTCATTGCCCAAAGTGTCGGCAAAGCGGCCGGTCAGCCTGGTCTCGCCGGGGATAACCTTGTCGATGACTTCCTGGCTCATGGGCTTAACCGTCTGGCCATATTCACCGCGCAGCACTGCCTTGGTCTCCTTGGTAGCCATCTTGTATCTCTCGCCCATCAATACGTTGAACACCGCCTGGGTGCCCACGATCTGGGAAGAGGGCGTAACCAGAGGAGGCTCACCCAGATCCTTACGCACCTGGGGAATCTCACGCAGCACATCGTAGTATTTGTCCTCCGCGTTCTGCTCTTTCAACTGGCTCACCATGTTGGACAGCATGCCGCCGGGCACCTGGTACAGCAGAGTCTTGATATCCACGCCCATCACCTTGGGATTGAGCAGGCCGCTCTTTAAGCACTCATCCCTGTAGGGACGGAAGTAATCGGCGATCTCCGCCAGCAGATTCTGGTCAAATCCGGTGTCATAGGGCGTACCCCTGAAAGTCTCCACCATAACCTCGGTGGCAGGCTGGGAAGTGCCCATGGCCAGGGGACTCATGGCCGTATCAATCACATCTACGCCTGCTTCCACTGCCTTTAAGTAAGTCATGCCCGCCACACCGGAAGTATAATGGGTGTGCAGCTGGATGGGCAGCTTGGTATTCTCCTTCATGGCTGCAATCAACTCGGAAGCCTTATAGGGAACCAGCAGTCCCGCCATATCCTTGATACAGATGGAATCGGCACCCATCTCCTCGATCTTTTTGGCCATATCCGCCCAATACTCCAGCGTATAGGCATCGCCCAGAGTGTAGGACAGAGCAACCTGTGCATGGCCCCTGCCCTCCTGCTGCTTCATCCGGTTGGTGGCGTTAACCGCCTCCTGCAGATTGGGCAGATAGTTCAGACAGTCAAAGATACGGATGATATCAATGCCGTTGGCAATGGACTTCTGTACGAAAGCGTCCACCACATCGTCTGCATAGGGTCTGTAACCCAGGATGTTCTGACCGCGGAACAGCATCTGCAGCTTGGTTTTCTTAAAGCCGTCACGAAGTTTACGCAGTCTGTCCCAGGGATCTTCCTTCAGGAATCTCAGGGATGCGTCAAAGGTCGCGCCGCCCCAGCACTCCACAGAATGATAACCGACCTGATCCATCTTATCCACGATGGGCAGCATGAAATCAGTGGGCATCCTGGTAGCAATCAGAGACTGGTGAGCATCACGCAATATGGTTTCCGTTATTTTAATCGGTTTTTTAGCTTGTTCTGACATTTACGTCTCCTCCATTTTAGTTCCGCAACTGCCTGGACAGTCCCACTCCCGGTGAAAAAAATTCCGTCCTGAAGGCCGGTATTTTTTTCAGGCACTGTTCAGGCAGTTGCTGTTTTAGTTCCGCAACTGCCTGGACATCAAATTCTGTTCAGGCGGCGGATTCTTTTTTTTCAGGCAAATCAAAATACTCCGAAGATGGCCATGAAGGTTCCGGCCGCCACGGCCGTGCCGATTACGCCTGCCACATTGGGCCCCATGGCGTGCATCAGCAGGAAGTTGGTGGGATCAGCCTCCGCACCTACCTTCTGAGATACACGGGCCGCCATAGGCACTGCGGACACACCGGCCGAACCGATCAGCGGGTTCACCTTGCCCTTGGTGGCAATACACATCAGCTTGCCGAAGAGCACGCCCGCCGCCGTACCGAAAGCAAAGGCGATCAGACCCAGTATAACGATCTTGATGGTATCCCAGTTCAGGAACGCTTCCGCGCTGGTGGTTGCACCCACGGAAGTACCCAGCAGGATCACCACGATGTACATCAGAGCATTGGAAGCCGTATCTGTCAGCTGTCTCACCACACCGGACTCCCGGAACAGATTGCCCAGCATCAGCATGCCTACCAGAGGCGCCGTAGTGGGCAGGATCAGACACACCACGATGGTGACGACGATGGGGAACAGTATCTTCTCCAGTTTGGTCACGGGACGAAGCTGCGTCATCTTGATCTTGCGCTCCTTCTCCGTGGTCAGCAGCTTCATAATGGGCGGCTGGATAATGGGCACCAAAGACATGTAGGAATACGCCGCCACGGCGATGGGACCCATAATTGCCGTCTGTCCCAGCTTGCTGGCCAGGAAGATGGAGGTGGGGCCGTCTGCGCCGCCGATGATGGAGATGGCTGCGGCGGCAGCGTCATTAAAGCCCATAAAGATGGCGCCAAAGTACGCCATATAAATACCGAACTGCGCTGCCGCGCCCAGCAGGAAACTCTTGGGATTGGCAATCAGGGGACCAAAATCCGTGGACGCGCCCACGCCCATGAAAATCAGGGAGGGCAGGATCGCCCATTCGTCCAGTAAGTAAAAATAGTGCAGTAAGCCGCCGACGCCATTGGACGACTCCTCAATAGACAACATAATATCCGGATAGATATTCACCAGCAGCATACCGAAGGCGATGGGGGTGAGCAGCAGGGGCTCAAACCCTTTTCGGATAGCCAGGTAAAGAAATACACACGCAACCACAATCATGGCATAATTGCCCCAGGTCAGGTTGAAAAACGCTGTCTGATGCACCAGATTGTTAAGCGTATTCGCTATATACTCCATGTGTTGACCTCCTGTTGTGATACATTCAGTTCACGTCTGAATGATTAGTTCATGGTAGCCAGTACCGCACCGGCCTCAACGTTGTCGCCAACAGCCACATCAATGCTGGCCACCGTGCCGGCCTGGGGCGCCACAACAGGAATCTCCATCTTCATGGCCTCCAGAATCACAACCGGGTCACCGGGCTTCACGGTCTGGCCAACCTTGGCCTCCACCTTGAACACCTTGCCCGCCGCGCCGGCCTCGATCTTCACACTGCCTGCGCCGCCTGCCGCCTTGGGTGCTGCGGCCTTGGGTACGGCAGGAGCAGCCGCTGCCCGGGGTGCTGCCGCGGAAGCGCCTGCAGACGCGCCCTCTTCCACTACTACATCATATACATTGCCATTTACGGTGATGGTATAATTTTTCATATTTTCTCCTTTCTACATACCACAGGCTTCCTGCGGTATCATACCGGTCTTTTTCCGAAAGCCCCGCTCCCGGCCCGGTCCATATACTGTTTTGCTTTATGCTCTTCTGACCCTGCCTGCCCTGCGGATGCTTCTCACCACGAAGCCGTCCGCGGAAGCGGCACCCTCACTGGCGGCAATCGCCGCGGCGATCACGGCCACCAGTTCCAGATCATCGGTCAGATCCGCTTCCTCAGGAGCGTTGATCGTCTCCACGGCAGCGCTTCCGCTCTCTGCCTGCGCTTCCGACGCCTTTTTCTTTGCAAGCCTGTCCTGGATCACCGGGATAAACTTGAAAAGGGAAATGACGCCAATGATAATGATCAGGACCACGAACACGGTTCCCATACCGATCACTGTGTTCAGGGCTGCTGTGGTCATTCTCTCACCCAGATCATTTCCACAGGCCGTCAGACCAAGGGCGCAGGCTGTAGCGCAAATGATTGCTGAACGTTTTTTCATACTTACCTCATTCCTGCATGACACAGGCGGCGCCTGTATCACTGCGTTAATCAGTATCCGGAAGTTCCGCTTCCCACTGCTACCTCCGGCGGCATATCATCGGTATCCCCCATGATATCGCGCCAATCGGTATCTGAGCGCGCAACATCCTATCTTACATCTACATGCATATCACCGGTTCTGCCTATGATATCGCATAGTTTCAGACAGTCCCATGCTTTTTGGCCGGACGCTCCTCGCTCTTGGTGCAAAGCATCTCGAAAGCACCGATGATATATTTCCTGGTATCGGCAACCTCCACGATCTGGTCCACATAGCCTCTGCGGGCGGCACCCTGTGCGCTTGTCTGCTGTGCCGCGTACTCTGCGGCCCTGGCTTCGATCACTTCAGCGCCCTGTCCGTCATACATAATCTTGGCGGCCAGCCTGGCATCCATGGTGCCGATCTCCGCAGTGGGCCAGGCCAGGGTCAGATCCGCGCCGATGCCCTTGGAATTCATGGCTATATACGCCGTGCCGTAAGCCTTGCCCAGGATCAGGTTCACCTTGGGAACGGTTGCGTTGGCAAAAGCGTATGTAAGCTTTGCCGCGGCTCTGGCGATGCCTTTTTCGGAAGCCACAGTGGCCTCATACCCCTTGACATTGGTCAGGGACAGCACCGGAATATTAAAGCTGTCACAGAAGGAAATAAACTCCGCCGCCTTCTCACAGCCCTGAACGGTGAGCACCGGCTCCATTTTCTCAGCCAGCTTGCCCTCCCCGTCATAAACCTCACAGCGGTTGGCCACACATCCTACGGTGGCGCCGTTGAGCCGGATAAAGCCCGTCACCATATCCTTGGCGTAGGCGGCTTTCACCTCCAGGAAGTCCCGGCCGTCCGCCAGCACCGACAGGGCAATGGCGGTGTCGCCTACGCAGCCTGCCAGTTCCGGGGTAGCCCTGTTCAGGTCATCCCCGCAATCCTCTGCCGCCACCTCCTGGTTGTTGGAGGGCAGGAAGCCCACCAGCCTGCGGATGCCTGCCAGCACGGCGTCCTCGTCGCCGGTCACATCCACGATACCGCTCTCCTCTGCCTGGAACGCCGCGCCGGAGGAATCACATCTGGTGATCACATTGCCCTCCAGGGCATTGGGCGCATTCACAAACAGTTTTGCCCCCTTCTCTTCCATAAAGGTGAAATCGGTCATGGTGGGGAACAGACCCAGTCCTCCGCCGCAGGTGCCAAAGACTGCCGTGATCTGGGGAATCACGCCGGAAGCCAGGGTTTGCTTCAGATAGATCTCGCCAAAGGCGTGCAGCGCGTCCGCAGCCTCCTGCAGCCGCAGTCCCGCCGAGTCGATCAGCCCGATCACGGGAGCCCCCGTCTTGATGGCCAGTTCATACAACCGGACAATCTTTTTCGCGTGCATCTCGCCCACGGATCCGTTCAGCACGGACGCATCCTGACTGTACACATAGACAAGGTTGCCGTCGATCACTCCATAGCCGGTCACAACACCGTCTGAAGGAGTCTCGCTCTGTTTCAGATTGAAGTCGGTGGCTCTGGCCGTAACCAGGGCGCCGATCTCAACGAAACTGTTTGCGTCGAGTAAAGCTTCGATTCTTTGACTCGCTTTTGAAGTAGTACTCATGTTTCAGCCCTCCGTTTATATTGGTATGAATTATAACGAATTAACACGGGGCTTTCTGATAAAAAAACAAATGCCCCCATGATTAATTTCTCCCACAGTATAACACAAAAAAAGCAACTCGCCTAGCACGAATTGCATTTTTTTGTAATATTTTTCGTATTTTATTTTCCTACAGCAGAAAATACCGCATAATCTGTTGGAAGCACCATCTGTAGTCGATTTCCCGCACCGCCCTGGTGGTGACGATATGCTCTTCCCGATATACCTGGTCCTGGAATATGTATTGTATGGTGCCCACCTGTTTCCCGGCTTCCACAGGCGCCTGCAGCTGCCGTTCCATATGACATTCCACCCGGATCTCCTCTCCGTCCCGGAGAAGCAGCCCTTCGATCTCCTGATCCTCCCCGTCAGCCCCGGTCCCCTGATAGTCTCCTCCCGGCCCCCTCTCCAAGATGCGCACCGGCGCATAGGCCGTATCTCCGATCTCCAGGGTCTGCCCCCCCAGCACAGGCAGGGACTCCAGTTCCGACTCGTCATACGCCACTTCATCCAGAGAATGGTAGGCAAAATCATTCAAACCAAAATTCATCAGTATCCTGGTATCGCTCCATTTGTATCCTTTGTTGTTGGGCCAGCCGCAGGCCAGGAGCGCCACCACCAGCGTCCTGCCGTCCCGCTCCAGGGCCCCCACATAACAGTACCCGGCCTGGTTGGTAAAGCCGGTCTTGCCGCTGATGGCGCCCTGCATCATCTGCAGGAAGGCATTGTGATTGGCACAGGAAAAGCTGCGGCCATTATCAATGGAAAAACTGTGGGAGGGGGTCTGGGTGATCTCCAGAAACGCCTGACTCCTGGGAGAACGCCGGATGCAGTAACACATGATGGAGGCCAGGTCCCGGGCCGTGGTGGAATGGCGCTTCTCTACGGTTTCCCCGTTTTCCAGGGTCAGCACCTGGGTGGCATCCAATCCGTTGGGCGTGATAAACCAGGTATCCCCGCATCCCAATTCCGCCGCCTTGCGGTTCATCACCGCCGCGAATGCCTCCACCGCCTGCCGGCTCTCCTCCGGGGTATACTCCGACGGTGACTTTTCCCCCAGCTGCTCCGGCAGATATTTGCGGCCCAGATGCTCCGCTATGGCCACCGCCGCATCATTGTGGGATTCCAGCATCAGGCTGTAAAGCAGATCTTCCAGCAGATAGCGCTCCCCCTTCTGCACATACAGCTTTACTTTGGGCATGGAAGCGGCATAGGCAGAAATCTCCACCGTCTCCTGGGGGTCTGCCAGTTCCAGGGCCAGAATGCATGTCATAATCTTGGTGGTGCTGGCCATGGCCAGCACCTGTGCGCCGTTTTTGTCATACAACACCCTGCCGGAGTCCGCATCCATCAGCACCGCCGCCTGGGCATAAAGTTCCCCGGGCTCCGGTTCCTGAGCAAGACCCGGCGTCTGCCGCAGCAGCAAAAGCAGGCAGCACAGCACACATATGTATCTTCTCAGCCTTATTCTCATTTTGACTATTCAACCGCCACAGATTCTGTTATCCCAATATATGTGACGGCGGCCAGATATATGAAACGCCGATTCTCTGACAGGCGCCGCAGCCGTTCCCCGCAGATGCCGCCTGTCATATCTCCAGCTGCATCTGCGCCTCCGCTTCCGCCTGCTGTTTGAATTCCTCCATCTGCACCGTGGACAGTTCCGGCAGTTCCTCCAGGCTCCCCACGCCGAAACAGCGCAGGAACTGCTGGGTGGTCCCGAACAGCAGGGGCCTTCCCGGCGCGTCCAGCCGCCCCAGTTCCGTGACCAGGTCATACTCCAACAACTTGTTGATGGCATGGTCGCAGCTTACCCCTCTGATCCGTTCGATCTCCACCCGGGTGATGGGCTGCTTGTATGCTATGATGGACAGGGTCTCTATCACCGTATCCGTAAGTACCATTTTTCTGGGAGCCTTGGCGATCCTGATCAGATATTCATACATCTCCGCCTTGGTGCAGAGCTGCACTGCGCTGTCAAACCAGGTCATACCGATCCCCCGGCCTTCCTGCCTGTATTCCTGCTCCATCTCCCCCAGGATTTCCCGGGTGGTTTTTACATCCTCCCCTATGGCTTCTGCCAGGCGGCTGACCTCCACCGACTCCCCCATGGCAAAAAGGATTGCCTCTATCGCCGCTTTCGCCAAAGTATGTTCCATCCTGCCCTTTACCCTTCCTGCCCTATGCGCTCACGCACATATTGGACTCTATCATAATGTCGTCAAAAATATTTTCCTGGGATATGGTGATTTTTCCCGTTTTCATCAGTTCCAGAATCACCAGAAAGGTGACGATGATCTGCATACGGCTGTCCTGCTGCTCCAGCAGTCTCCGGAAGCTGAACCGCCTGTGGCTTTGGGCGTAGGCTTCCACAAACAGGGAACGCTCGTCCATATCCACTTCGTCCTTCTCGATATTGCCGTAATTGCTGCGGATGGGATCGATCTTGTCCACCTGGCGCTTGAGCAGCGCCTTGAAAATCTCGTTAAGCCGGGCCAGATTCATATCCCCGATCAATTCCCCATAGTCCACGGGCTGCCGGTAAGCCGCCACTTCCTTCGGAAGATGCTGCCCCCGGTAAAAATTCTTCTCCGCGTCCACCTGCCTGTCCCGCAATTCGTAGGACATGAATTTAAACATTTTGTATTCCAGGAGTTTCTGTACCAGCTCCGCCCTGGGGTCCTCTTCCTCCCCGTCCTCATTCACCTCTTTGGGCAGCAGCATACGGCACTTGATATCAATCAGGGTAGCCGCCATGACCAGGAACTCGCTCATCACATTCATGTCCTCGGTCTCCATCTGTCTGATATAATCCATATACTGCTGCGTGATCTCCACGATCGGTATATCATAGATATCCACCTTGTTCTTGTCAATCAGGTGCAGCAGCAGGTCCAGCGGCCCCTCAAACACCTCCAGTTTCACCGGTATCGCCATGTCCTTATCCTTTCCCTGGCTCTTCCTTTGCGCTTCGCAGACCATTGTACCTGTTTTTCCTGCTGTAATCAAGCAGAACTATTGTTCTGCAAAATCAATCACAATCAGTTCTCCGGGATTAAAGAGGCGGAAGGGGATGGTGTGGATTCCCAGGCCCCGGCTCAGAATCATGGTGCAGCCCTCCTCCCGGAAGACGCCGCCGTCATATTTGGGAAAGAAACGCACATTGGGGGACAAAAGGCCCTTCCCCCAGAAAGGGATGCGGATGATGCCGCCATGCACATGGCCGGACAGCACCAGATCCGCCCCCCATTGAGCATATCGGGAAAAATAATCCGGATTGTGAGCCAGAAGAACGGTGTAAGTCTCCGGCCGGGGACAGCCCAGAAGATCCGGCAGATAATCCGGCTTCATCTCCGGCACGGTAAATCGTTTATAATAGTATTTGTCTATCTCCGATCCATAAATGGTAAGATTGACTCCCGGCAGCTGCACATGACAGTTCACCAGAGGCTCAATCCCCAATTCCGCAAGAGCCTTTCCATAACGCTCCGCCGCATCCCCGTAGGTCCCCGGATACAGCTTGATCCGATGTTCATGATTGCCGTTGGCGTAGTACACCGGATATTTCTCCTTCAGAGCACGCAGCAGTTCCACCGCCCCCTCCAGCTTTTCACCGGGCTTACCGTTGATCATGTCGCCGCCCACCAGCACAGCGTCCGGCTGGGCATCCTCGATGGCTTTGAGCAGTTCCGCATTGTTCTTTCCAAACTGTCTGTTGTGCAGATCCGACAAAAATACCACCCGGATGCGCCCCCCGATGCGCCGGTCCCGAACTTGGTGACGCACCACCACAAAGCGGTTGCTGTCATATATCATGACCCACAGAATCACTATAAAAAGCAATATCAGTACAAATAACAGCATATCCAGCATATCTTTCTCCGTCCGTAATTTGGTTTTCTGGTAGTTTACCACATCCGTCCCGTTTATAAAAGGAATTCCCGGAATATTTTGTGCAGATAGTCACTGTACGCCGCTTTGGCCACCGTCTCTCCGTACAATATGGGGACCACCCCCAGTTCCACACCGTCCAATATGTATTTGGCCACCCCTGCCTGTCTGCCCTGTTCCACGGGAGCCTGCACCGATTCCGGCAGTTCCATGACTTTCTCCACCCTGTTCAAATCCCGGCCCTGGGTATCCAGATAACGAAATTCCCCTGCATACGCCAGCGGCACCTGTTCCGCCACACCCCGTTCCACTGCCAGGGACGGCAGCGGGTCCGTGTTGGGATCCACGTACATGGCACTGATATTGAAACCGTAAGTGAGCAGCGTCTGGGCGTCCTTGAACCGTCCTTTGGGATCCGGCGCCCCCATGACCACCGCAATCATGTCAATGCCGTCTTTGCGGGCCGTGGCCGCCAGACAGAATTTTGCCTTTTCCGTGGAACCGGTCTTAAGGCCGGTGGCATAGGGATACTGCTTAAGCAGCTTGTTGGTACTGCTCAGGGTAAAATTGGTAGTCCCCTGGCGGGTTTCGTGTGTGATGTCCTCCATCCAGATCTGGGTATAGTTGTAGACCTGGGGATATTTGGTGATCAGTTCCCGGCTCATCAGAGCCACATCCCTGGCCGTGGTGTAGTGTCCGTCCGAATTGGTCAGTCCGCAGCAATCCTCAAAATGAGTGTCCGTCATGCCAAGCTGTCCGGCTTTATCATTCATCAGCGCCACAAAAGCCTCTTCCGAACCGGCAATATGCTCCGCCACAGCCACGGAGGCATCGTTCCCGGAAGCCACGGCGATACATTTGATCATGGTGTCCAGAGTCTGTGTCTCCCCCTGGGCCAGGAAAACCTGGGAGCCTCCCATGGAACTGGCATACTCGCTGGTGATCACATTGTCTTCCAGGCTGATTTTGCCCAGTTCGATCTGTTCGAAAGTGAGCAGCAATGTCATGATCTTGGTGATACTGGCCGGACATCTGCGCTCCGTGGCGTTCAGTTCAAAAAGCACCTGGCCTGTGGACGCCTCCATCAGAATCGCCGACGGAGCGGAAACCTCCACTTGGGCCTGGGCCGGCAGTCCGCCATAAACAAATTGCAGCAGCGTCATCCACAATCCCATGACAAACGCCGCCCAGCGCCTTCCCGCCTGTCTTCCGCGCCCCGGGCCCTTTTTATGTAATCCGATTCGTAACCTTGTGTTTTCGGGCTTTTCTTTCATCCCCTGCACCTTCCCTGTTCTATTCTACCACTAATATATGGAGCAGGAAGGAGGCATATGCACATTCCCCATAAAAACAGGGGCTGCAGCCCAATGGCCGCACCCCCTGTCTATCCGCCGCATCCGGCTTTAATTCCATCTTGCCCTGAATTTATCCATTTTCTCCGCCAGCTTCTCACGCTGCTGTGACAGATCCACATGGAAAGCATGCAGCAGCTGGACAATATAGTCCACCGTCACCAGCAGCATAATCCCCCAGATCAGCTTGGTGCCAACATGCATGGGAACCCTGTCAATCAACTCCAGAATCCAGCCGTGCAGAAACACAACGATCCCCAGACCGTAAAAGCCCCAGGCCACCGTACTCTCCAGGCAGATAATACCCTTGTAATTAAAAGGCTTCTCATTGTAGTCCCACCACAGTTCGCCGAATATCCGAATCATCATCTTTCCCACCAGAAATTCAAAGGTGGTGGCAGACAAAGCCGCCACAATATAAAGCACTATGTAATTAAATTTCAGCGGACGCAGAAGCAGATAACCGATCACTGCTCCAAATCCGTAGATGGGGCAGAAGGGCCCCTTTGCAAATCCTCTGTTTGTCAGCTTCTTATTGCAGAATGACATATAAATGGATTCCACCAGCCATCCCAGCATACTGTACACAATAAAAGCCGCTGTCAAATGGTATACATCCATCCCGAAAAATTCTTTTGTCCACATGGTACATCCCTCCTAACGTGCCGTAGACCTCCTGCCTCATAATCGCTGGAAAGTAAAAGTCCTTGGACTGCGCCAAGGACCTCATGTCATTAGTTATATTTACGCTTTCTTGCCGCTTCGGACTTTTTCTTACGCTTTACGCTCGGCTTCTCGTAGTGCTCTCTCTTACGAATCTCCTGCTGGATTCCAGCCTTCGCACAACTTCTTTTAAAGCGACGCAATGCGCTGTCCAAAGTCTCGTTCTCTTTTACGATTACGTTTGACATGATTACACCTGACCTCCCTTCAGTCCCTTGCAAGCATCTTGACTGACTGGGTTAATATGTACATTGGAAACCCATATGTACATGACTCATTATATCACAAAAGTCGGATACGTCAACTGTTTTTTTGAAACTTTTTTATTTTATTTCCATTGGACGGCTGTTGAGGGCAGAATATCATCCGTATAAACACCGCTGACCCCCTCCTCCGTCATTCTCCGGCGGGCTTCCTCTTCATCGTCCACCGTATGAACATATACTTTTATACCGCTGTCTCTCAGATCGTTCTGTTTCTGCCCGTCCCACCAGGAAGAAGGCATCACCAGCACTGGTATCTCCTTCCGCTCCATGAACTCCAATATCTCCCCCCGGTCAGGATATCCGATATAGTACAATGTCCATAACAGATTTTCAAAAGGATAAACCGCTGTCACTTCGTCGTACATCTCCTTATAATAGATCTGTACAATCACCCGGGAAAGTACCTTCTCATACCCGTTTTCCAGGGCAGTGTCCACAAAGAGACGGAACTGTTTCTCCACCTCCGGGGAATATTTTGTATCCGTTACCATGTAAATATTGGGATGACTCTCCATAATGGCAAACCAGTCTTTCAGGGACAGCGGCGTATACATCCCATAGATGGGCGTATCCAGGAACTCCCGGGCCGTGACCGCGCCCCGTTCCTCCTGGGTCCATCCAAAGGCTTCCGCCTGCCCCAGATCCCCGTTCCAGTCATGCCGCAGAACCATTACCCCATCCGAAGTAATCTGGATATCCGCCTCAAATACGCGCTGTCCCCGGCTGTAGTTGTACTGAAAAGCCTCCAGCGAATTGGTCATATGATATCCCTCCCGGGTCCTCCCCAGCGCATGACATATTGTGGAATGCTTTTCATGCCAGGGGATGGCCTGACTGCGGCGGATCAGTGAACACATGATCACCGCCAGAAACAGATATGCCGCCGCTATTCCGAATATAATCTTTCCTTTCATTGCAGCACAGCCTCCACTTCCTCAAATATTTCCCGCTGATACTCCTCCACATACAGCTGGTTATATTGGAACATGCGATACCTGCGGATCTGGTCCGTGTCCCATATATCCGCTATGTCCGTGAGTTTTCCGTCCCTGTCCAGGCAGCCCCGTTTTGTCAGAACCGGATATTCCTCATGCAGTCCCATAAGGTATTGATAAAAAGAAGGAAGCTGAAGACCTGCGCATTCCACGAGAACCGCCGGCAGGAAGTTGGCACTCATATCCCCGTATTCTTTCCATTGTACATCATAATTGGCCCATATAACATAGGGAACCATATATTTCCGCAGATTGCGTTCCCGGTCGGTCAGTTCCTGTCCTTCAAACATAATATTATAAAAATCTTCATCCCAGACGGGCTGATGATCCCCAAACATGCAGATGATTACAGGCTCTTCCACATTCGCGAAATAACTCACAAACTCCTCAAAAGCATCGTCCGTTATTTTTAACAGATTTATATAATTCTGCAATTCCGTAATATCTCCCATATTTTCTCCGGGGGTGTTCCCCGCTCTCACAATATCTATATCCGCAGGCACATCCCCCTGATAACTTCCATGGTTCTGTATGGTTACATTAAACAAAAAAAACGGAACTTCCTTGTTCCTTTCTTCATATCTGTAAATTATCTCTTTAAAATTACAGGCATCGGAAATATATTCTCGCATATATTCATAGGGGACTGCCCAGTTCCCCTGATGAATAAAGGTATCAAAGCCAAAATGTGTATATACTCTGTTTCTTCCCCATGCTCCGTCTCCATTAGGATGGACAGCCATCGTCTCATAACCCTGATTTTCCAGAACCCTGGCCAGGGAAGACATATCATGGCGCACCTGGTTCTGATAAGGAATCACGGCAGGAGAAAGCAGAGAGAGGGACCCCCCTGTAAGAACTTCAAATTCCGTATTAGCCGTAAGTCCCCCCAATATGGATACATACAGATTCCCTCTCACGGCATTTTGCGTCAGACTGTTCGCAAAGGGCATATACTCCTCTGTAGTATCCAATTCTCCCAGCACCCGCAGATCACTCCAGCCCTCGTTCATAACCATGATAATATTTGGCTTCTGTCCCGTTCCCTGTAAACTTTCATAGTCCCCCACCACTGCCTCCGCGATTGCCTGCAGGGCTTTTTCGGAATACCCGCCGGGAACATCCACCTTGCTGTCCTTCAGCAGCAGGAAATAACTCAGGCAGGCCCCGTTCAGGTTCCGGGTATCGCCCACATTCCAGTAATGTACCATAAATTCCTTTCCCAGAGGATTCGGTGTATTCATCACCGTATAGTACCATCCCCCCACGAAAAGCACCGCCATCACCGACACAAGGATATGCACCCACTTACCCATGCGGATTCCAATCCGAAATCCCCAGAAGATGAAAAACAAAAAATATATCAGCGTGTACAACGCCTCCGGCGACAGGCTGAAGTTATAGCTTCCCATAACAGACATGGCCGTACCCACGGCCCCCAGATCACTGGGCATCAGAAAATCTCCTCTGAATTTCCATATATAATATTCCGCCAGAAAAAGAATCAGAAAGAAGGAACTTCCCGCTCCCAGCGCCGCCGCACTGCTCTGGGTAAAAAGAAAAACCAGCAGGTAGGCGCATAAAATAAACAACACCGTCAGCAACTCCGCCCCGTCCACAATCCGGCTCATATCCTGCATGGGCAGTTCCATGCGCAAAAAAATTTTTGACGGGACATAGTACAGATACAAAGCCAGCATGGGAATGGAGATCCAATTGGGCAGTTTGGGAAGCAGCAATATAATACCGCTCAGTACGCTGAGCCCCAGACAAATCACCAGCCTTTTTGTGATTCCATCCCACGCAAAGCCTGTAAGCACAAGCATGAAAATCGTTACCATAGCCGAACAGATTATCTTTGCCGGCTTTTTTCTCAAACTTCTGAATTCCTCCCTGATCCTCTCCGTCATTTGCACCCTGTCTCCTTTTACTTTTTATCTCTGGGATTTCTCATCCGCAGTATGAACCAGGCACTAGTATATCATCTTTAAGCAAAGTTGACAATGCTTTAAGCATAGTTTTCTTGCCCTAAAGCAGAATATAACACAATACAATGAGATAAGGAGGTATTTGCTCATGGTATACGGATTAGGAAAAAGATTGCAGGAACAAAGATTATTAAAGAATCTGTCACAAAAAGAAGTAGCTGGTTCCGTGGGAGTATCAGCCTCTATTATCTCCAACTATGAGAGCAGTGAGCGCACTCCCAGCGTGGAGATTCTTATGGCCCTGGCCCGGCTGTACTGTTGTTCTACGGATTATCTGCTGGGTTTTGACAAGGAGGAACGGGATAAAAGCCTGGATGTGTCAATGCTGAATGACGAACAGCGAAAACTTTTGCAGCATTTTCTTTTGAGCATTAAGCATAAATAGTCGTTTCCTCAATGCCCTAAAATGAAGCAGATAAAAAGAGCAGGAATCCGCCATGGATTTTCCTGCTCTTTTTACATGTCCTAACTAAGCTGGCTCTCCAGCACTTTGGCGGCCTCCGCCAAAGCCTCCGGGATTCCTGCCGGGTTCTTGCCGCCGGCCTGGGCCATGCCCGGACGACCGCCGCCGCCGCCGCCCACCAGGGGAGCGATGCCTTTGATCAGGTTGCCCGCATGAGCGCCCGCCTTCTGTGCTTCGTCGGTGGCCATGGCAATCATATTCACCTTGCCTTCCAGATCGGAGATCAGCACCACCACGCCCTCTCCCAGCTTGTCTTTGAGTTGGTCGCCCAGATCACGCAGACCGTTCATGTCCACACCTTCCACACTGGCGGAAAGCAGCTTCACGCCACTTACCTCCTGTACCTGATTCATCACATCACCCAAAGCATCCTTGGCCGCCTTGCTCTTCAGGGATTCCAGTTCCCCGTGCAGAGCCTTCAGCTCTCCCATCAGATGTCCGCACTTCTCCACCAGATTACCGGGAGTGGCTTTCAATGTCCTGGCCGCTTCCTGGATGATATTTTCCAGATTCTTATAATACGCCAGCACGCCTTTTCCCGTCAGTGCCTCGATGCGCCGCACCCCTGCCGCCACGCCGTTCTCGGACAGAATCTTGAAGCTGCCGATATTTCCCGTGTTGGCCACATGGGTACCGCCGCAGAGTTCCACGGAGAAATCTCCCATTCGGACCACCCGGACCTTTTCGCCGTACTTTTCTCCAAACAAGGCCATGGCTCCGGTCTTTCTGGCCTCCTCGATGTCCATCACCCGGGTATCCACCGGGATGTTCTCTTCAATCTTTTCATTCACCATAGCCTCTACCCGGGCCAGTTCTTCCGCTGTCATAGCCGCAAAATGGGTAAAGTCAAACCGCAGCCTCTCCCCGTCCACATAGGAACCGGACTGCTCCACATGGGTTCCCAGCACTTCCCGCAAAGCCTTCTGCAGCAGATGGGTGGCGCTGTGGTTTTTGCAGGTATCGCTTCTGCGCCCCGATTCCACCGTGAGAGTGGCCATATCTCCCAACTTGATCATACCGCCTGTCACCATGCCGATGTGACCCACCTTGCCGCCCATCAGCTTTACGGTATCCTTCACCTCAAAGCTGCCGTCCGCCGTGGTAATCACGCCGGTGTCCCCGTTCTGACCGCCCATGGTGGCGTAGAAGGGGGTCTCCTCCACGATGATGGTGCCCGTCTGGCCGTCGGTCAAAGCCTCCACCAGTTCCGTCTCGGTGGTAAGCACCGTCACCCGGGAATTGTGCTGCAGTCTGTCATAGCCCACGAACTCCGTGGTGACAGAAGGATCAATGGACTCGTACACCGTCACGTCCGCCCCCATATAATTGGTGACTTTTCGGGCCTTCTGAGCCATTTCCTTCTGCTGCCGCATACATACATCGAAACCGGCTTCGTCGATGGAAAATCCTTTCTCTGCCAGGATTTCCTGAGTCAGATCCACAGGGAAGCCATAGGTATCATAAAGTTTAAACACGTTTTCCCCGGACAGTTCCGTCACGCCCGCCGCTTTCATCTCCTCCTCCATCTCCGCCAGGATGCTCAGCCCCAGGTCGATGGTCTTGTCAAATTTGTCTTCCTCCTGGGTCAGCACCGTGAGGATGAGTTCGCTCTTCTCCTCCAGTTCCGAATAACCGTCCCGGCATTCACCAATCACCGTCCGGCTCAGATCCGCCAGGAATTTGCCGGTGATCCCCAGCAGCCTGCCGTGTCGGGCCGCCCGGCGGATCAGGCGGCGCAGCACATACCCCCGGCCTTCGTTAGAGGGCAGGATGCCGTCGCTGATCATGAAGGTGGCGGAACGAATGTGGTCGGTGATCAGCCGCACGGACACATCCACAGCCTCCTCCGTTTGGTAAGTCACCCCGGCAACCTGGCAGATTCGATCCCGAATGGCTTTCATGGTGTCTATGTCAAAAACGGAGTTCACATCCTGCACCACCACGGCCAGACGCTCCAGACCCATGCCGGTGTCAATATTTTTCTGGGAAAGTTCCTGATAATGGCCCTTTCCGTCGCTCTCAAACTGAGTGAATACATTGTTCCAGACTTCCATAAAGCGGTCGCAGTCGCAGCCCACTTTGCAGTCGGGTCTGCCGCAGCCATACTTCTCTCCCCGATCGTAATAGATCTCCGAGCAGGGACCGCAGGGACCTGCGCCGTGCTCCCAGAAATTATCGCAGTCGCCGTTCTCGTCCCGGTAAAAGCGGGTGATCTTCTCTGCCGGAATACCGATCTCCTTGTTCCAGATTTCGAAAGCCTCCTCGTCCTCCCCATAAATGGAGGGGTAGAGCCTGTCGGGGTCCATGCCGATGGTCTTTGTGAGAAATTCCCAGCTCCAGGCAATGGCTTCCTGCTTAAAGTAATCCCCGAAGGAAAAATTCCCCAGCATCTCAAAGAATGTCAGATGGCGGGCCGTTTTGCCCACGTTCTCAATATCTGTGGTGCGCATACACTTCTGACAGGTGGTCACGCGCCTGCTGGGAGGGATCTCCTGGCCTGTAAAGTAAGGCTTTAAGGGTGCCATGCCGGCGCCGATCAACAGCAGACTCTTGTCCGTGTGGGGCGGCACCAGGGAAAAACTCTTCATTTTCAAATGCTCTTTGCTCTCAAAAAACGAAAGATAAATTCTCCGTAACTCATTTACACCATATGCTTTCATGATGTTTTCCTCCAGACTCTTCTATTATCTCCATATCTTCAAAAGATTCATAATCTACGTTATTATAGATATAATCCCAGAACTTGTCAACCTTATTTCTGCCGTTCTTCGGTTCCGCAGCCATTACAAATCCTCGTCTTCGTCCAGGAAATCCGACAGTTCCCGGCGGGTATCCGCAATCTCCTGGTGGTCGCCGCCCTTCAGGGCCGCCTCAAAGCGATTGATATAATGATCCAGATTCCTGCGCTTGTCGCCAAGAGATTCCTCGTACATGCGCTCCGCCCGCAGCAGCACCAGACGGTTCTCTTCCTGATCCCTGGGCTGGATCTTCAGGTAGGCGAGTTCCTCCATGCGGCGGGCAATCTCCTCGTCCGTCATGGTGTTATCCACTCCCTTAATGATCATTTTCTGGCTCAGGCCCGTGGACACCACTTTTACCTCCACCTCCAGCAGGGAGTTGATATCATAAGTGTAGGTCACGTCCACGGACTCCTGCCCCTTGGGGGCCTTGGGCAGGTCGATGGTCATTTCCCCCAGATACAGATTGTTCCGGGCAAAGCGGCTCTCCCCCTGAAGCACCCGGACCCTGACTTTGTCCTGATTGTCCCGGACGGTGTACATACGCTCCGTGTGACTGGCAGGAATCACGGTATTGCGCTCAATGATCGGACAGAAACGCCCGTCCTCGAATTTCCCCTCCTCGTACTCCACCACCACTTCCGTGCCCAGGGTAAAAGAGCACACATCCGTCAGAATGACTTCCTTCACCTCTTCCCGACGCTCCTTCATGGCGGCCTGCACCGCGGCTCCCAGCGCCACCGCCTCGTCCGGGTTCATATTGGTGTCTGGGAATTTGCGGAACAGCCGGATCAGGAAATCCCGAATCACGGACAGTCTGGTGGCGCCGCCGATCAACAGAATTTCGTCGATATCCCCCAGCTTCAGGCCCGCGTCGGACAGGCTCTTTTTCACTGGCTCCCGGATCTTGTTCAAAAGTTCCTCGCAGGCGTCCTCATATTCCTTATATTTAATCTCCGTCTCCAGTTCCTTTTCGTCGATCAGGCATTTCATTACAACGCGGTCGCTGCCGCTGACGGCACATTTGGCCTTCTCCGCCTGCTTGTACAGCCGCACCTGCTCCTTCTCGGACAGACTGCTCATGGCCAGCTTCTGCTTCTGCATAAACAGCTTGCTCATCACCTCCGTGAAATCCTCGCCGCCCAGATAATTGTCCCCGGCCACGGCGCGTACCTCCAGGATATTGTGATACAATTCCAATATGGACACATCGAAAGTGCCTCCTCCCAGGTCAAACACCAGGAATTTGGTATCCCGGGTCTTGTCGTACAGGCCGTAGGCCACCGCCGCCGCCGTGGGCTCCGAGATCATGCGCTCCACCTTCAGCCCGGCCAGTTCCCCGGCCCGCTTGGTAGCTTTCCGGCGCTTGTCGTCAAAATACGCGGGAACGCTGATCACCGCCTCCGTGACCTCCTCCCCCAGATAGGTCTCCGCATCCTCCTTCAGGGAACGCAGTACAAAGCTGGAAAGTTCCTCCGGTCTGTACATATGGCCGCTTAAGTTATACTGCCTCTCCGTGCCCATGCTGCGCTTAAAAGCGCCCACCACCGTGTCCGGGTACAGGCTCATGCGTTCCCGGGCGGTCTCTCCCACATAGACATTGCCTTCCTCGTCCACGCTGACCACCGAAGGGGTCAGGTTTCTGCCCAGCCGGTTGGGGATGATCTTCGGACCTTCCTCCGAAAAATAAGCGATCAAGCTGTTGGTTGTTCCCAAATCAATTCCTACTATCATATATTTCCTCTTTCTAATTTAGTTCCACATTTGCCCTTCCTGCACACTCTCCTGGTGCTGCCTGGCCCCCTTCGGTGTCCCCACAGGCAGCAGTGCGCACTTCGGGCATATGCTGTATTAGTTCCGCATTTGCCCGCTACTCTTCAAAGCACATATGCTTTATGGCCAGCATGTATTCGTCCTGGGGCTGGATCTCCAGATTGCGGGATAAGCGCTCCCGGGCCTCCTTGGTCTGCCCTCTGCGGAGCATCATCAGGAGCCGCACACCTTCCATCTCCTTGCAGATGGCATATGTACAGAAATTACAGCACTCACATTTGTCCTCCCGGTCCAGCAGTTCCTGCAGTTTCTCCTCCGGCTCCGTATAATAGGCAGCCAGGAACTCCAGCTGCAGATGTCCTTTTTCCTGTTCATAATACTCGTTTTTCCGGGCGAACTGCTCTTGCCGCAGCCAGTCTTTCAGCTTTTCGCCATACTTTTTTCCCAGTTTTTCCTCCCCGCACAGGATAAAGGCAAAAACGGCGTCGCACAGGGTTCCCTCGGCCTTGTTCAGATCCGGCTGATAGTCCAGCGCATTGACAAAAGCCTTCACTGCCTTGGCTTTTTCACCATAAATCAATTCCGTCCAGCCCAGGCTCACATAATAATCACTGAATCCGGTATTGCCTTTTTTCCTGCCAAACAGCTTTCCCAGGGCGCTCTCTTCAATCCCCAGCCCGGCGGCCCACTGCTTCAGCACATTTCTGGCCTCCTGGGGCTGCCCTGTCACCTGATACAGATCCGCCAGCTTTTCATACAGCCCCATGGGGTCTTTGGCATAGGCGCTCTCAAATATCTTTACCGCCATATCATATCTGCCGTTGCGGATATATCCCGTGGCAATCTTGCCCAGTCTGTAGACACTGGTATTCAATTTCCTGCTGTCCGCATACTTCACGTACTGCTCCAGATATTCCAGGGCTTTTTCGTAATCTGCCACACGCAGATACAAATCGGCCATATCCATGGATGCACCGGGCTGCAGATCCCCATCCGTATCAAACAGCATGGCCTTGCGCAGGCAGATGATGGCCTGCTCATAATCCCCCTGGTGTTTATATACCTGGCTCATACCGTTCAGGGCATAAATCTGCTGGGGCACATAAGCCAGTACCTGTTCATAGTCCGCCACCGCTTCTTTATAATGATGAGCCGCCTTGTGGAAAATCCCCCTCTCCACCAGCAGATAGGCCCCCGGCGCGTGGTAAAGATATTCTGTCAGCTGCGTCAGCCCCGGCTCATAGAAGGAGAGATCTCCGTTTTCCACATGCTCCAGAAAGATACTCCGGAATTTCTCCACCTTTTTCTGCATCAGTTCGGCACTTACCTTATGGTCCTTCTGATAGGCATAGGCCTCCAGATAAGGGCTCTCAATGCCTTTTTCCCTGGCCTCAGCCAGCAGTTCTTCCAATTCCCTGGTGTAGTCCAGATCCAGATATACCTTGGCCATGTCCACATAGGGTCTGGCATAGTCGGGAAAGAACTGGATCAGCTGGCGGCCCGTCTGTATCACGCCGGAAGCGTCCCATTGTCTGCGGTAAGCCTCCAGCGCCGTGGCCAGAGCCGCGTAAACCCTGTACTCCTGCACCAGGCGTTTCACCAGATCCAGGCATTTCTCGTACTCTTCCATATCCAGATAGGTCTGGGCACGTTCCATCAACACACCGATGTCATGAGGATTGACGGCCTCCATGGCGTCCGCCTCCTCCAGAGCCTTTTCATAGTAGGACGAATCCAGATACCCCAGGGCGCGGTAGCATTGCATACAGATGGCATGGGACTGGCGCAGCCTGTCCTGATCCTTCTCCAGGGCTTCACCCTCCTCCGTGGGAATTCTCTTCTCCAGGGCCTGCCGCCACCGTTTGGCGTAGCTGATGGATTTCTCATATTCCGCCGCCTCCCGGTAGAGTTTGGTCATCAGGCCCAGGTACTCCTCCAGACGCCCTTCGGGAACGCGTTCCTCCAGCTCCTTCACCCGCCGGATTCCCAGGGAAAAACGTTCGTCCTGCAGATAACACCAGCCCAGTTCCAGTATGTCTCCCGGACTGTCATAGAGACTTGCATTTCTCTCCAATTCCTTCTCCAGGCTGGCGTTGATCTCCTTAAGCAGCTGATGGAAATTGTCATCATAACCGGAGGCCAGCACCTCTTCCGCGCATTTCTTGGCCTTCTGATCCTCCCCCCTGTCGTGATACCATTGGGACAGGCGCAGATTGGCCGTATAATGCTTGTCATTCCGTTCCTTGATTCCCTGGAAACACCGGGCAGCCTCCTCCGTCTGCCCCTGGTCCCACAATAGCTGGGCAAGGTTGAACTCTATCAATTCATCCCCCGGGAACTTCCGCTGCAGTTCCCTCATACAATTCACGGCCTCTTCCTGCCGGCCGTCGGCCTGATAGTAGTGAGCCCGGCACACTTCCATGCAGGGATGCCAGATCCCCATACGTCCGCTCTCTTCCAAAAGCTGGGCCGCATACTCCAGCTTTTTCTCCTGCAGCGCCCCCCAGCAATTATCATAGCACTGCAGAAAACTGTCATAGTCCCCGTCCTGGGGCCCCTCAAACTGGGAAAATTCCACATCTTCCCCCCGGGTCACCCGGCTCACCAGATAGTCGATGAAATCCGCCGGAAACTTTTCTTTCAGATGGGTCTGGTTCTTACAGATCTCCAGCTTTTCCTCCAACAGATTCCAAATCCCGGTGGGCAGTTTATAATGCTGCATCAAAAAAACCAGCAGTTTTTCCTGACATTCCGCCTCCCCGTCCAGAGACTGGTAAATCTCCTGGGAAAACATCTCCCGCCACGCCTCCAGATCCTGTCTGCCCTCCAGAGTGCTGTAGAGCCCGGCAGCCTGGGCTACCCAGCGGCCGGTTTCCGTGGTATCCTCCTGTTCCGGCTCCTCCTCCCCCTGGGGTTGCCGCGCCAGGGCAAGGGCCTCCTCATAGGCCTGGCGCAGGCGCTTGAATCCCTCCGGATTGTCCTCGGGATTGGTCACCGCCAGTTTTTCCCGATAAGCCGCCCGGATCTCCTGCTCCCCAAAGTTTTCCCCTATTTCCAATACACTGAAAATCTCTGCCTTTTCCATCAATCCACGCACCTCTAAATTGTATAATGCATCTGCCTTCAAAATTTATTCCGTATCAAAACAGGCCGCCACTGGGCGGAGCATCGCCTGAATCAAACGACACCTGTCCCCGGGGCAGCCCTATCCTTTTATCCTAAAACATGAACTTATCCGCAAAATAGGCGTCCAGTTCCGCAATGGGCACTCTCTCCTGCTCCATGGAATCGCGGAAGCGGACGGTAACACAGTTGTCCGTCTCGGAATCGAAATCATAAGTCACGCAGAAAGGCGTGCCGATCTCGTCCTGTCGACGATAGCGCTTACCGATGTTGCCCCTGTCGTCATACTCACAGTTATACCGCCTGGACAGCTGTCCGTAAATCTTTTCCGCGCCCTCCGCCAGTTTCTTGGACAGAGGCAGCACGCCGATCTTCACCGGAGCCAGAGCAGGGTGGAAACGCAGCACCGTGCGCATGTCCCCGTCCCCCAGATCTTCCTCGTCATAGGCCGAACACAGGAAAGCCAGAACCACCCGGTCCGCGCCCAGAGAGGGTTCCACCACATAGGGCACATATTTCTCTTTCTTCTCATCGTCAAAGTAGGACATATCCTCGCCGGAAGTGTTCTGATGCTGGGTCAGATCATAATCCGTCCTGTCCGCTATGCCCCAGAGTTCTCCCCAGCCAAAGGGGAACAGGAACTCGATATCCGTGGTGCCCTTGCTGTAGAAGCACAACTCCTCCGAACTGTGGTCACGCAGCCGCATCTCATCCTCCTTGATGCCCAGGGACTGGAGCCAGTCGCGGCAGAAGCCCCTCCAATACTGAAACCACTCCAGATCCGTACCGGGCGCACAGAAGAACTCCAGTTCCATCTGCTCAAACTCCCTGGTGCGGAAAGTAAAATTACCGGGGGTGATTTCGTTTCGGAAGGCCTTGCCGATCTGCCCGATGCCGAAGGGAATCTTCTTTCTGGAAGTCCTCTGCACATTCTTAAAGTTCACAAAGATGCCCTGAGCGGTTTCCGGCCGCAGATATACCGTATTTTTGGCGTCCTCGGTCACGCCCTGGAAAGTCTTGAACATCAGGTTAAACTGGCGGATGTCCGTAAAATTATGTTTGCCGCAGCCGGGGCAGGGAATCTGATGCTCCTCCACAAATTCTTTCATCCGCTCCTGGGTCCAGGCATCCACGCTCTCCTCCAGGGTGATACCCTTCTCCTCACAGAAATCCTCGATCAGCTTATCCGCGCGAAAACGCTCATGACATTCCCGGCAGTCCATCAGGGGATCGGAAAAGCCGCCCAAATGTCCGCTGGCCTCCCAGGTTCTGGGATTCATCAGAATGGCGCAGTCCACGCCCACATTGTAAGGGTTCTCCTGTACAAACTTCTGCCACCATGCCCTCTTCACATTGTTTTTGAGTTCCACGCCCAGATTGCCGTAGTCCCAGGTATTGGCCAGGCCGCCGTAGATCTCTGAGCCCGGGTATACAAAGCCTCTTGATTTTGCCAGCGCCACAATCTTCTCCATCGTCTTTTCCATAAGTATTCTCCTCCTGCTTTAAGTTCCGCATATTCCCTTGATTTATTCTATTTTATCACCACGTATTTCAGACCTTCTCCCTCTGTGCCGTCCACATACCCTGCCTCGGTAAGTTTCACATTGCCGCTGGTATACAGCACCTTGGAAGGACACCGAATCTGCAGAGCTTCCTCAAACACCAGCACGCGCTTGTCACCGATCTTCGCAAGCTGCTCTGAGGTGAGAGGCGTTCCCTTCTTCATATCCTGCAGCGCCCCTTCCAGGTCATATCCTTCCGCCAGGGCTTCCTGCACCGTTCCGTAGAACAGCCTGCAGGGCTGTTGGTCCACCTGTGCCCGATAATCCTCATAGACCCGACTGTCGGCAAAACGCAGCGCCACCATGGCCTGCTCTTTACTTCCCTCCAGGGCGCTCACCTGCTCCACTGCCACGGCACTGCCGTCTCCGGCCCCTCCGCCCAGATAGTCCTGCACTTCCTGGCGGATCATGCTTTCCAACTCGTCCAACAGATAATCTTCCCCGTCAAACGCCTCCACCTGGCATCGGGTGAAGCTGCCGTCCGCCGCCAGCACTACAGTGGAGGTACTGATGGGCTCCTGCGTCGGCGTCTCGCTGCATCCCGCCAGGGCCAACATACACATCCCCGCTGCTGCCAGCGCCGCAATCCCTCTTTTCCTGCTCCTCATATAAGCCCGGTCCTTTCACACAATCCGATAAAGTATCTTTTATATTATAGCCGACTTGTCCCCGTTTTTCAACAGAGACTTTTCAGAATTTCGGGGCTTCCTTTTTTCTCCCCCCAAAAAATTATCAACGAAGCCGCGTTGACAAATTCATGGGCTTAATGATAGGATGTAAATAAGATTGTTTTTTTGTACATTTTGCAGGAGGTTATTATGAAAAAACGGATGAAAAAAATTGTAAGGAACTCTTTGTGCGCCGCCGTTTCCGCAATGCTTGTCCTGGGGAATTGTGCAGTCTCCACCGCATACGCCGCCCAGGAAGAACTGCCTGTTACGGTATCGGTTGAACCCACCGACAGCGTTTCGGCGGAATTGCTTTCTCCGATGGAATTACCCCGGATTCCGGGATTGACCGATGAGGAGCTGCGGAATTACTATGGAAATTCCGTTTTTATCGGCGATTCCATTATGCTGGGGTTTCGGAATTACAGCGCGAAGCAGAAAACCTTTGTCCATGATATCCAGTTTCTGGCAGTGGGAAGTTATGGGGCAAATAACGCCATGAAGCCCGTGAAAGGCAGCAATGTGCATCCCACATATAAAGGGAAAAAATATCAGCTGTGGGATGCCATTCCCCTTACCGGCAGAACCCGCGCTTTCATCCTGCTTGGAATGAATGATCTCGCCGTGCTGGGGCTGGAAGGCGCCCGGGACAAATACAAAGAACTGATCGACAAGATTCTGGAGACATCGCCGGATCTGGAGATTCATATCATCAGCGTGACTTATACCCTGGAGGGAGAAGGAAAAAAAGTACTTAACAACACAAATATTGCGGAATACAATACGCTTCTGTTGGAAATGGCACTGGATAACGGCTGGGGATACATAGATTTATGTACGCCCATCTCCGACGGTAAAGGAAATCTTGCCGAGAACTGCTGCAGCGATGGTTTTGTCCATCTCACAAAGGCCGCCTACACCCTGTGGGAATCCTCACTGATTAATTACGCAAATGCCATATATCTGGCACAGGCAGCGGCAGAAGCGGCTGCGGAGATTACAGCAGAGTAAATCGCGAAAGAGGTTGAAATCCATATGTACATTATGAAAACTATAAAAATTATGGCTGCATTAACCGCAGCCGCCCTTCTCTGCACAGGCTGTGGGGAGGAAAGCGCTCCGGCGGTCAATGCACCCTCGGACACGGTCTCAGACACAACGGAGTTCACGGACCAGCCTGCGGCTTCTTCTCAGGAGGAAGCCATGCCCAAATCCGTCAGCGAAATTTATGAGGAAATCGGCCAAACCGTCTCTCTAAAATCCCCCCAGTGCATGGACGGGGAATTTATCTCAAATTACTATGGCATCGACACCGCCGTGCTGGAGGAATATGTTTTCTCCATGTCGGAGGACGCGGCACAGGCCGAGACAATCATTCTTATGAAGGTGAAAAATACTGAGGACCTGGAGGGATTTGCCGAATGTCTTCAGACCATAGTTGACGAAAAGAAAAACGAGATGGAAAATTACATCCCCGAACAATTTGCCATCGTAGAAAAAAGCAAAGTTCAGACAAAGGATCCGTATATATGGCTGATCATATCTGAAAACGCGGACGAGATTACAGATGTAATCGAAAACGGTCTGTTTTAGGGAGGACTGCCATGGTATTCAGTTGTATCCCCTTCCTGTTTTTCTTCCTTCCGCTTTGCTTGATTTTGTATTATCTGGTCCCATTTTCATGGAAAAATGGGACTTTGCTTATTTTCAGCCTGATTTTCTATGCCTGGGGGGAACCGCTGTATATTGTTCTGATGCTTTTTTCCACCATGCTTGATTACACAAACGGGCGGCTTATGGAACGTTTTGGCACCACCAGATGCAGAAGGATCCTTTTCCTGTGCGGCAGTGTCTGTATTAACCTGTCGATCCTTGCCTTTTTCAAATATGCAGGCTTAGCCGTCTCCGCAGTAAACGCTGTCTGCGGCACAGCATTTGCCGTTCCGCAGATACATCTTCCGGTGGGCATCAGCTTTTATACCTTTCAGACCATGAGTTATATCATTGATCTGTACCGGGGAAAAGTGAAGGCGGAACGCAGTTATATTACATATCTCACCTATGTATCCATGTTTCCCCAGTTGGTGGCAGGGCCCATTGTGCGTTTTTCCGACATACAGCAGCAGCTTCACAGCCGTAAAATCACTTTCGAGGCCTTTGAACAGGGACTTTTGCGCTTCATGACAGGGCTGTTCAAAAAAGTGCTGATCGCCAATCAGGCCGGAGCCTTATGGGAAGAAATACATATCCTGGGCGCGGCAGATACCAGCGTTGCCACAGCATGGCTGGGCGCGCTCTGCTTTACCCTGCAGCTCTATTTTGACTTCAGCGCTTACAGCGATATGGCCATAGGAATGGGAAAAATGCTGGGATTCAGCTACGGCGAGAATTTCCGTTATCCCCTGACCGCCGTCTCCGTGACGGATTTCTGGCGTCGGTGGCATATCTCGCTCTCCACATGGTTTCGCGACTATGTGTACATTCCGCTGGGCGGAAACCGAAAAGGAATTCCCCGGCATCTGCTAAACATTGCCGTGGTGTGGTTTCTCACAGGATTGTGGCACGGGGCTTCATGGAATTTTGTTTTATGGGGTATTTACTACGGCTTTCTGCTTATGCTTGAGAAATATGTATGGGGAAAAGCCCTGGGAAAACTGCCCCGGATCTTTCAACATGCCTGCACATTTCTGATCGTCGTGTTCGGATTTGTGATCTTTGCCATAACCGACATGAGAGAACTGGGCGGCTATATCGGCCTGCTCTTCTCTTTTAAGGCAAAGGCCCTGATGGATACGCGTTTTCTCTGGTATCTGGGCAATTATGGCATAGTGCTCCTCTTTGCCTGTGTTCTGGCCTGCCCCATATATCCATGGATCTGCCGGAAAACATCGGCTCTCAGCGGGAAAAAAGGCTTTGTTTTGTCCGCGTTTATCGGAATTGTTGTTCTTTTGCTGTTTATACTGTCAACGGCATACATGGTCAGCGACACCTATAATCCGTTTTTGTACTTTCGGTTTTAAAGGCCAAATATGCCGCCATATTTTATGATAAAAGGCAGGTTACTCTATGATAACGAATCGCATAATCAGAAGGACTGTGGTATGTCTGCTCTGCATGGGCATACTATCCCTGGCAGTGTTTTTTCTTCTCAGTCCAAAGAAAAATTTTTCGGAAAATGAAAACAGATATCTCACAAAACTTCCCGCACTGTCCCTGGAGACGGTACTGAACGGGGAATATACGGACTCACTCAACGACTGGCTTGCCGATCACTTTCCCCAGAGGGATTTCTTTGTGGGCTTAAAAACCGGTGTGGAGATCGCCGGGGGCAGAAAATGCATAAATCAGATCTATGTGGGCAGGGACGATTATCTCATAGAGCCCTATGACAGACCGCAAAACACAGAACGCATCACAGATACGCTTGTTCGGTTTTATGACAAAATCGATCGGACTAAAGTCCGGGTAAACCTGATGCTGGTTCCCACCGCAGTCACCATTTACAATGATAAACTCCCTGCATACGCCCCCTTATCCGATCAGTTGGAAACGGCTTATGCCCTCTATGATGCCACTGAAATCCCTGCCATAGACTGTACAGAACGTCTTCTGGAGGCTGGGTCCGAAGGACAGTTATTCTATCGCACGGACCACCACTGGACCACCTATGGCGCTTACCAGGGATATCTGGCCTACTGCGACGCAAAAGGGCTTGTTCCCGTACCGCTTCAATCCCTGACGGCCCAAACCGTCACCGAAGACTTTGCGGGCACTCTGTATTCAAAGATCAACGATTACAGTCACAAAAAAGACAGCATCATCGTCTATACCAATCCGGATGATATACTCACCGTCACCTATGTGGACACAGGGGAGGTGACAGACAGTTTATACAATTTTGACTATGTGAAGGAGAAGGATAAATATTCCCTTTTTCTCAACAATATCCATCCTCTGATCGAGATTGAGAACACGGCGGCCACCTCACAGGATGAGCTTATGCTGATCAAAGACAGCTATGCCAATTCTATGGTGCCTTTTCTCGTCCATCATTACAGAAAAATTTATGTATTTGATACCCGGTATTACAGGGACGGTCCTTCCTCTTTCCTGTCCGACCACGAAGCAATAACGGATCTGCTGCTGTTGTATAATCTGAATACCCTGGACGGTGACACCGGTATTCGGGGAATCTATTAAGTTCTGTCTCTCAACAGAGACTTTGCAGAATCTCCAGGCTTTTGAACTCATGGGAGAGGATTTTTCCGCAGTACCACCGGGCCTCCTCCTGTAGCTGTGCCAGTACCTGGGGCGTCACCGTGAAAGTGTAAAGTTTCTCCACACTGCTGGAAACAATATACTCTAAGGCGTAAACCGTAGACGCTTCCAGTTCTCTGTCCTGCCGTATGCCGGGAAACTCCCCATTGACGGCGATACTCTTGATTTCATAAATACAGCGCACCAGTTCATTGGGGATGGAAGGGGCGCACAGGGCCCGCAGGGACTGATAGAGAAGTTTCAGCATCTGCCTCTCATCGTTGTTCTCCCGGGTATAATAGTCCGCCAGTTCCGCGAAATACATACCGTAGTAAGCGCCTATATAATCCCTTCGAAGGGGTTCAAAATAATTCTGAATCTCCACGTCCGCCACATTGTAGGAGGTCTTTCCCTCGTACAGCTTAAACGCACCAAAGGAAAAAGGATTGGCGGCGCTGCTTAAGCGGTTTCCCGGCTTGCGGGAACCCTTCACAAACGCCGCAATCTTTCCTCTTTCCTTTGTGAGCAAACAGATACGCCTATCATATTCACCGATAGGCGTCTGTTTCAGTATCATTCCTGTCACTATGATAAAATCCTGCATGTGGATCTGCTCCTGACTTTCCGCTTCCCGCCATTGCTTCCTGCGTGCCCCCGCCCCAGGAATACCGCAGATAATCCTCCACCCTGCCGGTGTTCTCAAACTTCTGCCAGTACCCTGCTCTGCTGCTCTCTGCCGTCTCTCGCATCAACTCTTCCCCCATATCCGGTATCTTGCGACGCCGTATCTATCGCTGCTGTAAATAGGGTCTGCATTTTTGATTTTTCTATGCGCCGGTCAGAGTTTATGAAGCATAAACGCTACTGGATATCTCTGGGGTTATAGCCAAAATTTTTCATCAGAAAATCGCTGTCCCGCCAGTCCTTCTTCACCTTGACCCAGAGCTGCAGATTTACATGCTGCTCCAACAGGTCCTCGATGTCCGGTCTGGCCGCCGACCCGATCCGTTTTAACATACTGCCGCCCTTGCCGATGATGATTCCCTTGTGGGAATCCCGCTCGCACACAATGGTGGCCTCAATGTCGCAGAGATCCTTGCGATATTGCAGCTTCTCGATACTGACGGCGATGCCATGGGGAATTTCTTCCTCCAGCAGCCGCAGGGCTTTCTCCCGGATCAGTTCCGCCACAATCTGCCGCATGGGCTGGTCGGTGACGGTATCCTCGTCATAAAACGCCGGACCGTAGGGCAGATATTTCATGATGCAGGATACCAATGTGTCCGTGTTGTCCCCCTTCAGGGCCGACACCGGCACAATCTCCTGAAAGTCCATCTGCTTCCGATAATTGTCTATATAAGGCAGTATTTCTTCCCTTTTCACGGTATCCGCCTTGTTGATCACCAGGATCACGGGAGTCCGCGTCTTTTGCAGTTGTTCCATAATGTGACGTTCCCCCGCCCCGATAAAATTGCTGGGTTCCACCAGCCAAAGGATCACGTCCACCTCGGACAGGGTGCGCTCCGCCACATTTACCATATAATCCCCCAGCTTATTCTTAGCCTTGTGAATGCCGGGGGTGTCCACAAACACAATCTGTCCCTCCTCCGAGGTATATACTGTCTGAATCCGATTGCGGGTGGTCTGAGGCTTATCGCTGGTTATGGCAATCTTCTGGCCGATGAGCCGATTCATCAATGTGGATTTCCCCACATTGGGGCGGCCGATCAATGTCACAAAGCCTGACTTATACGCCGGGTTTTCACCTGTGGGCTTCTCATTTTTCTCCATTCGTATCTCCGTTTCCCGGGAGGGTATTCCCCGCCGCCTGCGCTCTCTTCTTTTCAGCCTTTTCCCGGCTGCGTTTCATATACCATCTGACCCATAAGACAAACAGAGTGACCGCCAGGGCCCACAGCACCAAGGTAGGAATATGTACCAGCAGCCAGACCAGAATCTCCAGTGCTCCGTCGCCGATGCCTTTCAGATCCTCCAGGAAGCCGCCGCTGATCCTCTCCCACAATGTCTCCTCATGCACCGGCGTCAGTTCCTGTACCTCGCTCACATCCAAATACACGGTGCTGTAGTCCACCTTATTGTCATATGTCCGCAGCTGGGCCTCCATACTCTCGATCTGGTACCGCACATTGGACAGGCGCTCCTCAATGGTGATAATGTCTTCTATGCTCTCCGCCTGTTCCATCAGCTCCAGCAATCGGTCATGTTCCGCCTGCAGAGTCTTCTTATGGCTGGCCATGTCCACATATTCCAGCGTCACATCCTGCACATTCTCTGAGCGCCTGGTCACATTGCTGATCTCGGACATTTCATTCAAAAATCCGTTTAGCTGGGCCGCCGGAATCCGGGCGGTCATGCTGGCACTGCGGTTGGAGCGGTAGCTGCTGTAAACGCTGCCATTGTAAGTTTCCATGCGCTCAATATAGCCCCCCAGATCCGTTACCCGCTGCTCCAGGGTGCCCATAACCGCGTCGAACTCCCGGGTCTCCACAGACAGGTTCACCGTTCGGATCAGCTTGCGGCTGCTGTCCTGCCCGGCGTTATGCTGCTCCTGGGAAGAGCCTTCACCGGCGTCATAGTTCTTACCCTCTTCCATGTTGGTATATCCCGGGTCCATGCCCAGGAAATCCCCCACAGACTCCTGGAACATACTATCCGTATTAGAGCCGGCATTCCACTGCTCAACCCGGGGCGACGCACTGTCGGCGGCTCCGCTGCCAACGCCGCCGCAGGCTGTCAGCACCAGGGCCAAAGCCAGAGCAAACAGGCCCCCTATCCGCTTTGCCTTTTTCATTTAATTCCCCCCTCTCAACCCTGTAGCGGCTCAGAAAAGATTCTCCGCTGTCAGGAACATCTCCTTCTCTTCCTTTATTTTCTGGGCATTGCCCACCACGCACAAAAAGTCGTCCTGCATGAATGCCCGGATATAGGCGGCCAGTTCCCGGATGTCCTCCTGGGTAGCCCCCAGAAGCTGGGCCCTCTCCTGATCCAGCATCTCCTGGCTGATGCCGCAGAGATATGCGCTCAGAGAGAACAGTCCATAGGCGGCCGGATTCATGGGGGTATCCATCTCGCTGACAGCCCCGATGATATACTGGGTCATGACGCGCTCATCGGCAGTAAATTTCTCCACCGTCTCCGCCGCCTTTTCATAAATATCCACCGTGTTCTTCAGATTGGGATCCCGGTAGGAAGAAAAGCCGCTCTCCCCGGATCTACCAAAGCTGCAGCTACAGCCATAAGCCCCTCCCTTAACCCGGATGTTGACCCACAGGTAATCATACCGCATCATCATCTGCAGGAAGCGCAGCGTTCCCTTGTAAGGCAGCCCCTTCTTTTTGAAATTGCCCGCCCGGCACACATACAATACCTGCCCGGCAGTCATGAAACCTTCCTGCTTCCTCTGGGGAACGGGACGATAGCTGCCGGTGTCCGCCGAACCTTCATACAGCTTCCCCGCAAACCGGGATGTCTCCTCTTCCAGCTTCTCCCATCCTTCCTGGGTGCCCACATAATCCAACAGCAGATTCTCCCGGCGGAAAATGATGGCTGCCAATTCCTCCAGCGCCTGCATCAGCGCTTCCTTTTCCTCCTCAAAATGGGACTGGATCCGGGTCAGCAGACGGAAAAAGGGAATACCGGTTAGAGTCTCCCTGACGGCGCCGGACACACTGCCATAGGCCAGAGCCCGGTTTAACGCCGTGCGGTCTCCCCTGGACGCCATCTGGGACTGCATCTGGGACTGCCCTTCGGACACAATTTCCAGCAGACGCTTTTCGTCTCTGAAATCGGAAGTCATGGCAATCTCCCGCAAAAGTTCCATGGCTTTGGGTATATTGTCGTACAGCACCTTTGCCTTCAGTTCCAGGGTGGCCCTGAACATATCTATGTTCTCCACATTGCTGTATAGATTGTTGCCGGAACCGATGCCGCCGGTGTTCAGATCAATTTCATTGGACAACTGAGCGTAGCTGTAATGTTCCGTATTCAGCAGCCCCAGACAGGCGTTCAGCACACCCACATAGGGATACAGGCGCTCCGGCACCCTGTCCAGAGAAAAGATCATACGGATATAAGCGATGCCGTTGGTGAACAGATTGTGGCGCAGCGCCGGGATATCTCCGGCGCGGGTCTCCTCATTCACCAGCTTCCTGGCCTCTCTGCCGATGTCCTCTCTGGCCAGCATGGGAATCCTGGCCAGATCCTCCTGTTTGTCCTCCTGCTCCTGATAAGCCTTCAAAGCCTGCTGCCCGTCCACGATCTCCGCAAGCTGTTCCGGGCTCATGCCGGCCTTGCGCTTTGCCAGTTTCGCCCTGAGTGCTTCCTCCTGTTCCTGAGCCATGCCTTTTTTGGGCTTTAACACCACCACGGATTTGTGGGGATTATCAATGAGATAGGTTTGTACCAGCCCCTCAAAGTAGCCCTCCCCGGCCTTTTCCCGCAGACCGGCATAGATATCGTTGGCTTCCACATGAATAAAGGGTTTGTCATCGGCATATAGCCAGCTATCCAGCATCTGCAGTCCGTACATCAGTCCCTTGGGGTAGCTGCCGAAATCCGCCTCCCGATATCGGAACTCAAAATGATTGATGCCCGCCAGCAGGGCTTTCCGGTCAAAGCCCTCTTTGACAATCCGCCCCATTTCCCTGTTCACCAATTCCACAAACTCCTGCTCCTTTGACACATCCGTGTCGCTGGCCATGATGGAAAAGAAAGGCTGCTGTATGCCGTTGTCATACTCACTGTACACATCCTTCCCCATGGAATGGTCCAGCAGGACCTGCTTCAGGGGCGCTCCCGGCGCGCTGCAAAGCGCATAGTCCAGAATCTGGAAAGCCACATACAACTCCCTGTCCAGGCAGTCCCCGGCGGTCATGTTGTAACTCAGATAGCCACACTCCTCCTCTCTGGCCTCATCGCTGACGGGATACTCCCGCACCACTCTGCGCAGCGCGGGAAATGGCTCCTGCTCCCGAATGCGGCTGTCAATCTCCAGCTTCTCAAAAGCGGACAGATACTTTTCATCCAGAAACATAAGTTTCTCCGCCATATCCATATCACCGTACAGATAAATATAAGAATTGGACGGATGGTAATACTGCCGGTGGAACTCCAGGAATTCTTCGTAGGAAAGTTCCGGGATCACCGCCGGATCCCCCCCGGAAATCCTGCCATAGGTGGTGTCCGGGTACAGGGATTTCATTTTCTCTCGAAACAGCACATCTTCCGGGGAGGAAAACGCTCCCTTCATCTCATTGTACACCACGCCGTTAATGGTCAGCTCTCCCTCCGGGCCGTCCAGTTCATAATGCCAGCCTTCCTGGCGGAAAATCTTGTCCGTGTCGTAAATTCTGGGATAGAATACCGCATCCAGATATACATGCATCAGGTTCTGGAAATCCTTGTCATTGCAGCTGGCTACAGGGTAAATGGTCTTGTCCGGATAGGTCATGGCATTCAGAAAAGTGTTCAGAGAACCTTTCACCAGTTCCACAAAAGGGTCCTTCACAGGGAACTCCCGGGAACCGCACAGCACGGAGTGCTCCAGGATATGGGCCACACCTGTGGAATCCTCCGGCGGCGTGCGGAAGCCGATATAGAACACCTTATTATTGTCATCGTTCTCCAGCAGTGCCACCCTGGCCCCGGTTTTTTTGTGCCGCAGCAGATAACTCATGGAATTTAAGTCCCTGATTTCCCGCTTCTCTATCACCTCGTAGCCTTTCACCTCTTCAATTCGCATTCTCATACCCTCCTGTAGAAAATTTTTACAACTGCCCCTCTGCAAAGTCCCTGTATCAGACCGTAAAAACCATCATGGCCAGTTTATTGATTATGATCTCCTGCACCACTATCCCCTGAGCCTGCTTCAGGGCCGGGGATATGGCCGCAAATTCTTCCAGATCCATTACCCGGGTCTCATATACTCTTTTTTTCTTTCCCCCGGAAAAAAAGCCCTTTTTCTCCACCAGTCTGACGCACTTTACCCTGGCTTTCAGCTGCCGATAGGTACGGTAGGCAAAGCTGTCCGCGTCCATATGGTAGAATTCGCTCTCCAAAGTGGTTTCAGGGTCCGCCTGGGGCAGGATATAGCGTTCTACGATGGCCCGGATTTTAAACGGCACCTCCTCGTTTCCCAGCAGTTCCCCGTAGGTGTATCTGGCGCCCAGATACAGATTGCCCGTATCTCCCATCACATATTTATAATCCTCGTAACTCTGCTTCTGTGATAACATCAGGCTTCCTCCAGATATTCGATCTGATGACCGGAAAGACGTACGGCATCCCGGATGACTTTTTCGGACAGCTTTGTCTCTCTGGCCAATTCCTCCACCGTCACCTTACAGCGCAGTTCCTCGGACAGGGAACGGGCCGCCTCCAGCACCCTGTTGATCCGCTCCGCCATCTTCCGGTCCGCTTTTTCCGCAGTCTGCTGCTCCTGTATCAGGTCCTCCATGGCGTCCATCATCATTCTGCCCAGCATTCCCTGGGCCTCGCCGGCATGCTCCAGCGCCCCCAGCATGGACACTCCCATGGCCAGCGCCAGATTGCCCTCCCCGATCAAATCCTCCAGGGGTACTCCCTGGCCGGTGTACAGCCTGGCCACCTCCACCACCTCCGGCAGATAAAGGGTTGCCAACCGGCTCTGGGCATCCGGGTCCCCTGCCATGGCGGAAAGCGTGACTGCCTCCCTTTCTCCCTCGCCGACCCCGGGCTGGCCCGCCAACTCGTCCAGATAATTTTGCAGATACGTTTTTTCCTCCCGGGTGAGGTAAGAATCCGGATCCACCGGCCCGCCTATGCCGATCCTGTGCTTTACCAGATAGTCATAGACCATCTGCAGCTGTTCCCCGGAGAGGCCCAGCGGCGCAAACGCCTCCCGTACCTCCTCCTCGCCGATCCAGCCTCCCTGGTCCGCAGCCTGGTTTTTCACCTGCTCCAGGGTCTGGGCAAACAAAGCTTCCTGGTTCATCCCGTCTCCGATCCGCCCGCTTCAGGCGGGCTGTGGGAACTCCCTCCCGGCCCACCTGAAGCAGGCACTGGCTTCCCCGTACTATATTAGACAAAATTTCCGCGGCATGGTTACAATTCTCTTGACATTTACTGCCGTTTCACATGTTCATGGGTAAATATATGATGCTGGCAGTACTCATAGCTGCCCTCGCATTTGGAGCAGAATCGGAATTCCAGCGTGGGATCGTCCACATCGGTACGCCCGCAGATGGCGCATTTGTGGCCGCTCATCTTCATATTCTTTTTCACTTCGTGCCGGAATTCCTGCCGCCTTTTGATTTCCCTGGGCGACATATTGATATGGCTTCTGCTGGTGAGCCAGAAAATCACGAAATTCAACAGGGAAGCCACAATCGCCGTCCTGTAGAAGATACCCGCCAGAGGACTTCCCACATTCTGGAACAAATCAAGCACCAGCATGGCTCCGTAGATAATTCCCAGCCACTTCATCTTCACGGGGATCACGAACATCAGCATCACCTGCACATCCGGGAAGGTGGCGGCAAAAGCCAGCAGTATGGACATGTTAATATAATAGGTACTGAACAATGTGCTGTAGAATTCACAGACTACCGCCGCATTGCCGGGAACCGCCATGGCTTCCCCCTGAAATATATAGCAGAGACCCAGGGCTGCAAAGCTTCCCAGTACCGTAAAAAACATGCCTGAAAACAGGTACACATTGTACCGATAAGCCCCCCAGGTACGCTCCAGGGTGGTTCCCACGGAGTAATAAAAGAACAGCATAATCACCGTGAATAAATTAAAGGAAGAAGGCGGCACAATGATCCAGGTCACAATCCTCCAGATCTCGCCGTGCAGGATCCTGTAGGGATTCAGGGTGAGAAAATCCAGAAAGCCGCCGCCCATCAACTGTATGATATATCCCACCGCATAGCACATGATCAGCATCAAGGATATATTTTTTATCGCGTATTTACCAAATTTTTTCTCAAATTTGCTCATGGGAACCTCCGGGGCCTATGCCCGCATTTTATAAATTATGCCGCGTTTTCGCGCATTTCATCACAGATTCCGCACCAGGCGGACTGCTTGCAGAATATTTAACTCATTGTAGCATCCGATATGGAAAAAGTAAACTGATTAAAAGCGATTTAATAATCATTTTACATATTATTCCCGTATGAGGTAATTTTTAGGTGCGTGTCATACTGAAAAATGCCAAAAACAATACGTCTTTACAAAAAATTAACATAAAATTTACAGGTTCTCCGGCTCGCAATCCGTTGCATTTTTACTTTTTCTGTCGTATAATGTCGGGGAATGCTTAAAATTAGGCATCCATTCATAGATTTAATAAGAACATGCAATACATTGAATTGATCCAGAAAGGATGTTTTTATCAATGAGTAAAACCTGTATGAACTGCAATGCCCCAGAGGGAACCTGTGACGCACGTTTAGAAGAAGCCATGCGTCTCCCCGCATACACTTTGGGTATTGACATAGGCTCCACCACGGTGAAGATTGCCCTGTTAGATAATGAACACAAAATTCTCTTTTCCGATTATGAGCGTCACTATGCCAATATCCGGGAAACGCTGTCCACCCTGCTGCAAAAGGCCTATGAAAAGCTGGGCAACGCCCTGCTGTATCCCATGATTACCGGCTCCGGAGGACTGACCCTGGCCAACCACCTGGGCGTGCCCTTCACCCAGGAGGTTATCGCTGTAGCCACCGCTCTGAAGGAACTGGCTCCCAAAACCGATGTGGCCATCGAGTTGGGCGGCGAGGACGCAAAAATCATCTACTTTGAGGGCGGCAACGTGGAGCAGCGCATGAACGGCATCTGCGCCGGTGGTACAGGCTCTTTTATCGACCAGATGGCCTCCCTGATCCAGACGGACGCCGCCGGCCTGAACGAATATGCCAAAAAGTACCAATCCCTGTATACCATCGCCGCCCGCTGCGGCGTGTTTGCCAAGACCGATATACAGCCCCTGATCAATGAGGGCGCTACCAAGGAAGATCTGGCGGCCTCCATCTTTCAGGCCGTGGTCAACCAGACCATCTCCGGCCTGGCCTGCGGTAAGCCCATCCGAGGACATGTGGCCTTTCTGGGCGGCCCCCTGCACTTTTTGTCGGAACTGAAAAAAGCCTTTATCCGAACGCTGAAGCTGGATGAAGAACACATCATGGACACGGACAACTCCCATCTCTTTGCCGCCATAGGCTCGGCCATGAACGCCAAAGCAGATGTCAGTTATTCCATGGAGGAAATGGTAGCAAAGCTATTCGGAGAGATCCAAATGGAGTTTGAGGTGGAGCGCATGGACCCCCTCTTTGCCGATCAGGAGGAATATGATGCCTTTAAGACCCGCCATGCCTGCCATAAGGTGGGCGCCGGAGACCTGGCCTCCTACCATGGCAGTGCTTTTCTGGGCATTGACGCCGGCTCCACCACCACCAAGATCGCCCTGGTAGGGGAGGACGGTTCCCTGCTGTACTCCTTTTACAGCGGCAATGACGGCAGTCCGTTAAAGACCGCCATCCGCTCCCTGAAAGAGATTTATGAACAACTGCCGGAAAATGTGCAGATCGTCCGTTCCTGCTCCACCGGGTATGGCGAGGCCCTGATGAAAGCCGCTTTCCTGCTGGACGACGGAGAAGTGGAAACCGTGGCCCACTACTACGCCGCCGCCTTTTTCAACCCCTCGGTGGACTGTATTCTGGACATCGGCGGCCAGGACATGAAATGCATCAAGATTAAGAACCAGACTGTGGACAGCGTACAGCTCAACGAGGCTTGCTCCTCTGGCTGCGGTTCTTTCATAGAGACTTTTGCCAAATCCTTGAATTACAGTGTCCAGGACTTTGCCCAGGCCGCCCTGTTCGCCCGTCATCCCATTGACCTGGGCACCCGCTGTACCGTATTTATGAACTCCAAGGTAAAACAGGCCCAGAAGGAGGGGGCCAGCGTGGCGGATATCTCCGCAGGACTGGCTTATTCCGTAATCAAAAATGCCCTGTTTAAGGTAATCAAAGTGTCCGATGCCTCGGAACTGGGCAGAGAGATCGTGGTCCAGGGCGGCACTTTTTACAATGACGCCGTGCTGCGCAGCTTTGAGAAGATAGCGGGCTGTGAGGCCATCCGCCCGGATATCGCAGGCATCATGGGAGCCTTCGGCGCTGCTCTGATTGCCCGGGAGCGTTATTCACAATGTCGTGGAGTTGACTCTGACAGCCCGGATTACCAGACTTCCATGCTCTCCTATGAACAAATCTGCAATCTGCAGTTTGATACCAGCATGGCCAAATGCAAGGGCTGTACCAACAGCTGCCGCCTGACCATCAACAAATTCTCCGGCGGCAGACAGTTCATCTCCGGCAACCGCTGCGAACGGGGAATCGGCGGTCAGAAAAACGCCCACAATGTGCCCAATCTCTTTGAGTACAAGTTAAAGCGCCTGTTTAACTATGAATCCCTGCCCGCCGATGAGGCTCCCAGAGGCGTTGTAGGCATCCCCAGGGTGTTAAACATGTACGAAAACTATCCCTTCTGGCATGTATTTTTCACCAGCCTGGGATACCGGGTGGTGCTGTCCCCCGTATCCACCCGCCAGATTTATGAACTGGGCATTGAGTCCATCCCCAGCGAATCCGAGTGCTACCCGGCCAAGCTGGCGCATGGTCATGTAAACTGGCTGATCAGACAGGGGGTAAAGTTCATCTTCTACCCGGCTCTCTTTTACGAGCGAAATGAGTTCGGAGAGGCCAACAATCACTACAACTGCCCCATTGTGACCTCCTACTCGGAGAACATCAAGAACAATGTGGAAGAGTTAAAAACGGAGAATATTACTTTCCGCAATCCCTTCATGGCCTTTACCAGCCAGGAGACCATCGCCGACGCTCTGCTCAGGGAATTCACCGAGCTTGCCGCTCAGGAAGTGCGGGAAGCCGTGGCGAAAGCCTGGGAGGAACTGGCGGCCGCCCGTCTGGATATGCAGAAAAAAGGGGAAGAGACGCTGCAATATTTAAAGCAGACTGGAAAAAGAGGGATTGTACTGGCAGGCCGCCCCTACCATATTGACCCGGAGATCAATCACGGCATACCGGAACTGATCACTTCCTATGACATGGCAGTGCTGACGGAGGACTCCATCTCTCATCTGGCAGCCCCGGAGCGACCTCTGATCGTCTCTGACCAGTGGATGTATCATTCCCGGCTGTATGCCGCCGCCAGCTATGTGAAACTGGTGGAGAATCTGGATCTGATCCAACTCAACTCCTTCGGCTGCGGCCTGGACGCCGTGACTACGGATCAGGTGAGCGATATTCTGTCCGGATCAGGCAAGATCTACACCTGCCTGAAAATCGACGAAGTAAACAACCTGGGGGCTGCCAGAATCCGGATTCGCTCTCTCCTCTCCGCCATCCGTGTGCGGGAACAGAAAGCGGAGCAGCGGGCCATCCACTCCAGTGCCATCAAAAAGGTGCAGTTTACCGAAGAGATGCGCAAGGATTATACCATCCTCTGCCCCCAGATGTCGCCCATCCATTTTGACATCTTTGAGAAGGCTTTTGCCGCCTGCGGCTATCATTTCGAAGTACTGAACAACGACAACAAGCACTCCGTGGATGTGGGGCTGAAATACGTAAACAATGACGCCTGTTATCCATCCTTGTTAGTGGTGGGGCAGATTATGGAGGCCCTGCTCTCCGGCAAGTATGACTTAAACAAGACAGCCGTTATCATGACCCAGACCGGGGGAGGCTGCCGGGCCACCAATTATATCGGCTTTATCCGCCGGGCACTTGAAAAGGCCGGCATGGCCCAGATCCCGGTGATCTCCCTGAATCTGGGCAGCATAGAGACCAACCCGGGCTTCCATATGAATTTGGATCTGCTGGTGCGCGCGGCACTGGCTGCCCAGATCGGCGATATCTTCATGCGCTGCGTCTATCGGATGCGCCCCTATGAAGAGGTTCCCGGCAGTGTGGAGGCCCTGCATCAGAAATGGTTAAAAACAGCCCAGGATTATGTGTCCGCCAAACACATTAATCTGGCAAAATTCCCCGGCATGTGCAGAAAAATTATCCGGGAGTTTGACGCCATTCCTCTCCGGGATATCAAAAAGCCCCGAGTGGGTATTGTGGGCGAAATCCTGGTGAAGTTCTCTCCAGCGGGCAACAACCGCCTGGTGGAACTGCTGGAGGCCGAGGGAGCGGAAGCTGTGGTCCCCGACCTGTTGGACTTTATGCTGTACTGCTTCTACAACCAGATTTACAAAGCGGAACATCTGGGCACCAGCAAAAAAGCCGCAAGGCTCTCCTCCCTGGGGATCTGGGCCATCGAACACGTGCTGCGGGGCGCTGCGTCCAGGGCTTTTGCAAAAAGCAGGCATTTTGACCCGCCCACATCTATCCGAAAGATTGTGGAATATGCCAGCCCCATCGTCTCCATTGGCAACCAGACCGGCGAGGGATGGTTCCTCACCGGCGAGATGGTGGAACTGATTCACGAAGACGTACCCAATATCGTCTGTACCCAGCCCTTTGGCTGCCTGCCAAACCATGTGGTGGGCAAGGGCGTAATCAAGGCATTGCGGAAGGCCTACCCTGCCTCCAATATCGTGGCCATAGACTACGATCCCGGTGCCAGTGAAGTAAACCAGCTAAACCGTATTAAGCTGATGCTGTCCACCGCCAACAAAAATCTGGATCAAGAATAAATCCTATAAAGCAAAAGGGCTGTCGCGGAATTCCGCAACAGCCCTTTGTTATAACTATCATAATTTTACTGCTGCAGCGGCTTTCCTGTGAGCAGTTCATACCCCTGCAAATACTTCTCAATGGTCTTATCCACAATCTCCTGGGGCAATTCCCAGTCATGCTGGTGGCTCTTCAGCCAATCTCTGGCAAACTGCTTGTCAAAGGAAGGCTGGGCATGGCCCGGCTCATACCCTTCCGCAGGCCAGAAGCGGGAAGAATCCGGGGTCAGCATCTCATCCCCCAGCACAATGTTGCCCTCCTCGTCCAGGCCAAACTCAAACTTGGTATCCGCAATAATAATCCCCCTGGTCAACGCATACTCCGCACACTTTTTATACAGGGCGATGGTGTAGTCGCGAAGTTTCTCTCCGTACTCTCTGCCCTTGCCCGGGAAACGCTTCTCCAGATATTCCACGCTCTGTTCATAGGAAATATTCTCATCGTGGTCGCCGATCTCCGCCTTGGTAGAAGGGGTATAGATAGGCTCCGGCAGCTTATCTGATTCCTTCAATCCTTCCGGCAGTCTGATGCCGCATACCGTACCGTCCTTCTGATAGCTGGCCCAACCACTGCCGGTGATATATCCCCGCACAATGCACTCCACGGGAAGCATCTCCAGCTTACGACACATCATACTGTTGCCGTCAAAGCCTTCCTGCCGAAAGAACTCCGGCATATCCTTCACGTCTACGGAAATCATATGATTGGGCAGAATGTCTCTGGTCATGTCAAACCAGAACTTGGACATCTGAGTCAGCACCGCCCCCTTTTTCGTCACCTGATTCTTAAGAATCACATCGAAGCAGCTGATCCTGTCCGTGGCCACCATAATCAGGGTATCCCCGTTGTCATAGATCTCCCGTACCTTTCCTTCTTTTATCGGCTTTAATTCCTGCATCTTTCTCCTCCTATTCTGAGTTCCGCATTTTCCCTTCCCACAAGCCTTTCCCATGCGTAAGATCCGGCTGCCCCTGCATCCGGATCGTGCAGGATGCTCTCCGGCACAGAAATCCTGTATTTGGGGTGATTGCTGACTCAGTTATAATGATCTGTATATCTATATTACCATTCCTGACCCAATCTTGCAATAACGCCATACTCACTGTATATACAAAAATACAACTCCCGGTTGTATTTAGGACTCGAAGCACAAATCTCTTTGTAAGCGCTCCGTGCCCATTTGCAAATTTATTCAGCAAAGACATTCCGAAAAGCTCTGTAGGTTTTACCCATGCCCTCTTCAAAGGATGTATATACCATCCCCAGATCCCGGATACTTTTGGCATTGTCATACAGTTCCGTCTCCGCTTCTCTGACCGCAAAGGGCAGGGGAATTCCCTGCTGCTCCGCCTGCTTTGCCGTCATGGGCAGTTCCTGAACAGCCAGGCCGCTGACCTTCAAAAGCATATCCGCCAGGCTGCCATAAGTCTCCGGCTCTCTGTTACAGATATTGTAGGCATTGCTGTAAGTCCGTTCATTCAAAAGGCACTTTTGAATTGCCTCCGCCGCATCCTTCACATACACCAGTTGGAACCGTCCGTCCGCATCCGTAATCCTGGGCAGAATCTGCCGGCGTACCATCAACTGAATATAAGCGGACTCCCGGGGTGCATAATTGTATGGTCCATAGAGAATTCCGGGCCGCAAGACTGTCCAAGATACTTCCCTCTCCTCACAGACCTGCCGCAGTTCCTTCTCCAGCGCCACCTTTCCGGCGATATACTCTCCCGCCTCCCCCGGCAGCTGCCGGTCTTCACAGGGAGCGTCCTCTGTCTTACAGACACCGCTTCCCCTGCGGTACACATCCACAGTACTGATATGAATGTACTGGGAGGGTTTTACCGGTATATTGTCAAGCACGTTTCGGATGTCTCCCGCTTTATAAGCACAGAAATCCACCACTATGTCATACCCTTCTGACATATTCCGCCACAGCGTCGGATCTCCGCGGTCCCCCCGGACTTGTGCCACCCCCATGTCCGCCATGGAATAAGTTCCCCGATTCACCACAGTAATTTCATGTTGCGGTGCCGTCAGCATCACAAACACCCTGCCATAAAAATAGCTGCCGCCAATCACCAAAATTTTCATACGCCGGTTATCCCTCTTTTCTACATGTCTCTCTTTTCTATCTCTCTCTTTTCCATATATCTCGCTTTGTTTGCCCGTACATCCAATCTTACTTCATATACAATCCTACTACTTTCATCTCGGCATCATATCCCACTTGAAACGTCACATTCTGCTTTTCGTACTGGGCCTTGACCATGACGACGGCATAATCCTCCTCTTCGATCTTCTGACCGTTCACCACGGTATTGCCATACTTCACAAAATCCCCCGCGTTTCCATAGGTCTCCATGCAGGCTGACCGAATCTCCTCCACGGGCAACACCTGCTGCATATCCTCACGAAAGGTTTCGTATACCAACTCATACGCCCCTGAGTTCAGCCAATCCACAATCTGTATGGTCTGAGCCTCCAACTGTTCCTGCCGGAACACCTCCGCCAGAGGCACCGTGGTGTTACCGCAGCCCATCAGCAATACCGTCATGATACTCATTATAACGCTCCCTAAAATAATCCTTTTCATCCTTTTATCAATTCCCTTCCTCATTGATTGCCTGTTCCGAGCGGCCGATATTCTTATTGTATCGCTTTTTACCCAAAATTGAAATAGGCTTCTCAGCATTTTGTAAAATAAGCATGGGGATCTTAGATATCCAGTGAAAACCACCCGGGACTGTTCTGTTTTGCCACTCCCTTCAGGCACAGGCGCATCAGAATCGTCAGCAGGTTCTTGGAAAAGCTATGAAATCCTTTCTCCGTCAGCTTAACCTGCAGCTGCTCTCTGATTCTCTCCAGGGGCTGGGGATACAGATCCAGGGCCTCCAGTACCACTGCTTCCTCCGGCGTAATGGGAGGCAGCGCAGGACTCCCGGCAGGCTTTGTCCGCTTTGCCACGCAGCAGGCCATTTTCTCCGGGAAGGAATGACGCAGCCCTTCCATAAAGTCTCTGGGAGACAGAAATACCAGCGCGCCTTCCCGGACCAGCTTATTGCAACCGTCGCTGAGCCTGTCCGTAATCCTCCCGGGTACCGCATAGACCTCTCTTCCCTGTTCCAAAGCCATATCCACCGTGATCAAGGTTCCACTCTTCTGCCGGGCTTCCACCACCACCAGCACATCCGCCAGGCCACTGACAATCCGATTGCGGGGCGGAAAAAGCTGGGGCTTGGGTGCCGTCCCCGGGGGATAGGTGGAAAGAACTCCTCCTTGTATCAGCATTCGGTCATAAACAGGCTGATTCCCTTTGGGGTAACAGATATCCACTCCATTGCCCAGGACAGCGAAGGATTCCCCGCCCGCATCCAGGGCCGCCAGTTGGCTGATACCGTCTATTCCTCTGGCCATACCGCTGACCACCTGCACCCCCGCCGTCCCCAGTTCCCTGCCCAGTTCCGTGGCTATAAAACGCCCGTAATCCGAACATTCTCTGGCTCCCACCACGGCTACCGCCAGTTTGCAGGACTGGGGCATCCCTCCCCTGTAATAGATGCCAAAAGGATGATCGGGAATGTCCCGCAGCCGCTCGGGGTACTCGGCATCCGCCGTACAGACAAAGGAAATCTGCTTCTCCTGCAGTTCCTCATATGCCCTGTCCACATCCCATTTCTTCCGTGTTTCCAACAGCTTTTCCGCCTTTGCCTTTTCCAGTACCATGGCCAGATGTTTCTCCTGTGCTCCATATACCGCCGCGCCTGTGCCAAAAGCCTCCAGCAGCCGCTCCCTGCACGCCGTCCCAAGCCCGCTTACATTGGCCAGCCAATATAGATATTTGTCCATCTCCTCTTCCGCATCTCCTGTCTATGTGAATTCCATACGGTTTTGACCGCTGCCCGTTTAGCCCCCGGAAGATCCGCTTCCCGGATTCTTCCTGGCCCCTACGGTAAGCCGGTAAGCCAGCGCCTCTGCCAGATGTTCCTCCCGTATTCGCTCCGAATGTCCCAGATCCGCTATGGTCCTGGCTACTTTCAAAACTCTGTGGTAAGTCCTGGCGCTGAGTTCCAGCCGTCTGTATGCAAGTTCCATCAGCTTTTTCTCCTCCCTGCCAAGTTTACAATAATGCTCCAGTTCTTCCGCTTCCATATCTCCGTTAAAGGAATACTTTTTCCCTCGAAAGCGCTCTTCCTGTATGGTCCTGGCTTCCACCACCCTCCGGCGGATCAAAGCGCTGCATTCCCCCTGCCCGATGGATTGCAGCTTCTCCAATTCGATCCTGCCGGTCTCCACATACATGTCCATGCGGTCCAGCAAAGGCCCGGAGAGCCTGCCCCAATACTTTGCCAGTTCTCCCTCACTGCACCGGCATCTGTTTTTGTCAGGGAAATAGCCGCACCTGCAGGGGTTCATGGCGCATACCAGCATAATATCCGCCGGATAGACACAGTTACCCTGGGCACGGGCTATATTAACCTGACGGTCCTCCAGAGGCTGCCGCAGGCATTCCAGGATTGTTCTGGGGAATTCAGTGAGTTCATCGAGAAACAGGACGCCCCTGTGGGCCAGAGAAATGGCGCCGGGACGGGTGTGGACGCCGCCGCCAATCAGAGCGGCTCCGGAAATCGTATGATGCGGGTTTTGGAAGGGACGCCGCAGAATTAACGGATTCTCCGGATCCAGCATACCCGCCACGCTGTAGACGGTTGTCACTTCGATACTTTCCTGCCAGGTCATGGGCGGCAGGATTCCCGCCATGGCCCGGGCAATCATGCTTTTGCCGCCGCCGGGCGGTCCGGACATCAACAGGTTGTGGAATCCTGCCGCCGCAATCTCCGCCGCCCGCCGGGCAGCCTCCTGACCCTTGATTCCCGAAAAGTCATTGCCCGGAGCGGGTTGCTCCTGCTCCAGAAGTTCCCGGGTGGTGCAGGGCTGGGAGGGCAGCAATTCCTCCTGCCTGTCAGTGTCCGTCTCCTGCAGAAACGCCGTCAGCTGACAGATACTGCGGACGCCTCTGACCCGTATACCCGGTATCATTCCGCCCTCCGTCCGATTGTCCCAGGGGACGATGCAATTCCCTATTCCCCGTCGGGCTGCTTCCCTTACAATGGGCAATATGCCGCTGACGGGCCTGATCTCCCCGTCCAGCCCCAATTCCCCCGCAAACAGGATGTCTCTGGTAGCCTCCTCTTTAAAATAACCCAGGGTCTGCAGGATGCCTATGGCAATTGGCAGATCAAATCCTGTGCCGTCTTTCCTCAGGTTTGCCGGGGCCAGGTTGATGGTGATCTTTTTCGGCGGAATGTCAAAATCCGCGTTTTTCAAAGCCACCTGCACCCGCTCTCTGGCCTCACGCACCTCGCTGCCCAGAGAGCCCACCATGGAAAAGCCCGGTAATCCCGTGGAAATATCCACCTCCACATGGACCAGGTTGGCCTCAATGCCAAAGAGAGCCCCCGCCAATATAGAACTGTACATAATTACTCCTTTCCTGTGATTTTCATTCCTGCCTGAATAATGGGGAATAAAAGAAAATGAAAACATGCCTGACGTTTCATGAATGAATCTGAACTGAAATATGCTTTTCAAATACTTTAGCAGAATTGGCAAAAATTTGCAATGGTTTTTGTGGATTTTATAGTTATTTTAGATTTAATATTGAAGATTATTGTATAATTTATGTAATAAATGTATTAACCTGTAAGTTATAGCCGCAGCCGGATTTCATTCCCGACCGGGTTCTAATGCTATAAAAAAATCAGCCTGCCCGTGCCCTGTCAAGGCACACGGACAGGCCTGCAATCCTACTGCTCCACCAGTTCCAGCAGCTTACCCGTTATATCCGCCACATTGGAGGATGCCAACTTTGTGCTCTGAGAAATCTGCACATTTTCCTCCACCACGCCTGTGATTCGCCCGATCTGGCTGACCGCCCCCGCCACAGTCTCCACATTCTGTCTCACCATGTCCGTGATGGACAGCACGTCCCGATTGGATTTCTCCACGTCTTGAGCCACCACCTCAAAGGCTTTTACGGTCTGGTCGGTGATCTTCTTACCGCTGTCCACGGCCTGGATGGAATTGGTGATCAGTTCATTGGTCTCCCGGGCGGCCTGGGCACTCCTGGCAGCCAGTTCTCCTACCTGGGCCGCCACCACGGCAAAGCCCTTGCCCATTTCTCCGGCCCTGGCCGCCTCGATGGAAGCGTTCAGAGACAGCATATTGGTCTGCTGGGCGATGGAATTGATCTCGCCGATAATTTTCTCTATGGCGGCGGACATCTCGCTGATCCGCTGCATGGAATCGCTGAGCATCTGCATCTGCTCCTGGGTCTGGGCGATCCGCTCGGAGGTCTGATCGGTTTCTTTCGTAATTTCCATGGCGGCTTCCACGCTGACGCCCAATTCTCTGGTCAGACGGTCCATGATCTCTTTCAGGTCTTCCACAGCCTTTTCCTGCTCCTCAGTACCCTGGGAAATATGTTCCGCATTCTCCAGATTTTCCCCGGACACAGAGTCCAGTTCCTGACAGGCATTTTTAACATTGCGGATCAGCATCTGGGTGTTTTCCATGTCCTTTTTCTGCCGCTCCAGCAACTTCTCATTTTCCTGCATGTTCCGGCTGATATTCCCTACCATCTTGTTAATGCTGTCGGAGAGCATCACAAACTCCGGGTTTCCGTTCTCATGTACAGCAAGGCTGAAATCCCCCTCCGCAATCTCTTTCATGGAATTGGTGATACGGTTGATGCCTTGGACAATCTTGTCGTCCACCATATGATTGATCAGTACCAATAGGACTCCGAAGATCAGCAGCATGCTCAGAGACACTACCAGAGTCTGGCTGTTGCGCTGGGCATAATACTCGCTGGCAGGCATAAAGGTACCGATGATTCTATCCTCATACGCTTCCGCCACATAATATCCGCTGACACCGCCTATTCTGGCTCTTCCCCGTCCTGTCATTTCTGCCGGGAATCCCGCATCCGCAGCAGGAGTTCCGATCAGGGCGGAATTGGGATGGGCCAGAATCCGGCCGCTGGCAGCATCTATGGCATATATATATCCCCTGTCACCAAAATCCACGTCCCCAAGCACCGTATCCAAAGCAGTACTTGCAAGCATTTCTTCCAGGACCTCCGGTCTTACGCCCACCTGCACCAAGCCTTTGTCATCCTTGCGGGCCACGCCGATGTACTGCATGACCACGCCCTCCGCCACATTCACCTGGGGTTCCTGTGCAATCTCGATGGAAGGATCCTCCACGATCACCATGAAAGCGTTGGACTGCTCCCCGCTCTTCATGTCAAAGCCTATATAGGAATCAATGGTGCTTCCTATGATAATCCCTTCTCTGTCAATGATATGTAACTCGTTCACCTGCAGTCTGTCCTTGATCTCATTGAGCCTGGCGGCATTGCCCGCAAGAGTTTTGTCTGCGGCAAGCAGATCTGCGAAGGCCCTGGTCTTGGCCAGGTTGTCCTGACTGAGGTTGTCGGTAAGCCGCTGAATATTCTCCTGATTGCTGACCAGTTTTTCCCTCACATCCTGCAGCTTGTCCCGGCTGGAAGCCGTATTGTTTCTCTGCGCAATCACGGTCTGCAATACAAAGACGGAAGTGATGGTGACAAGAAGCGCAGCAAGCATATAGGCAAAGAGCCGCTGTGTAAATATTTTTTTCATATCAGTGCTTTCCTTTCTTAATTTAGTTCCGCATATCCCCATTCAGCACACTTCCAGGGCATATGCTGATATTTATTCATGCTGCAAACACTTACTGTAAGTTTATACGAAATAAAAAAGAAAAGCAATAGAAAATGTCGATTTTATCTGATCTTAAAACAGGAAAATCCGCTCCGGCGTTCCAAACCGGGCCGTCTCAAGGATCCGAACCGCCAGATTGCCCGCATCGCCGCACAAATATTCCAAAAGTTCCCCATCGTCCGGGTAGAACTGCCGTGCCAGTTCCCCGATCACCCGCTTTACCTCCTCTTCTGTCCGGGAGGCGGAATATGCCGAAAAACACCTGCACAGCGCAGCATACTCTTCCTCGCTGAAACCCGTCTCCTGAAGGGACTTTCGGAGAAACAGATGACCCAGGGTATTGGCCAGCAGGATTTCACAGATGTTGTCATACATCAGGGGATACTGGGGATTATGTCTCTCCAGCACCGCCCGTACATAAGCACTGTCAAACCTGCCCAGAAACCGCTGCTCTGCAGATATGGCACGGAGAAAATGCCATATTGCATCCACTCCCCTGTAGGGACTCAGATCTGCCAGCACCGGGTAGTCCAGTGTGAGCAGAGTATCCTGTGGGCAGAATTTCGCGTCATACCACTTTAAGAATTCGGGAATTCCCTTCCGCACCGTATCCTCCAGGCATTTTACTCCATAAGCCTCAAAGGACGTGGATAATTCGTTGAACATTTCCCTGATCCGCCCTGTTCTCTCCAGCACCAGTTCCGCGCCAATGGCATATTGTTCCTCCACAGAAATATCCCTGCGCGAAACCTTGTCTGAGGTATAGTTCCCATATGCGTCCAGGCAGTATATCACAGCCTCCATCAGCATCTGCGCCTTTTCATAACTAATGGACGTATTCTCGAAACCCGCATATTTCCGGGCCAGCTTTGACACAATGGGCAGCAATTCCTCTACTTTGTATTCCATATAATCCCCCTTTCTCCAAGTCCCTGTCTCATCCGTTTATCTGTGACAAAGCCAGCAGATACAGTTCCTTGTCCCATCTCTGGACAATGTCAAACCGGGAGAACTCTCCTCTGCCCTGGGTTTCGGAATATCCCCCATAGCCCGCCCGGATGGCCTGGGCAAAAAGATCCAGACAGGTTCCCTCAAGGTACTGCAGATCCCCAAAACACACTGTCTCAAACTGTTCTTTCATAAAGTTAAGCAGTTCCTCATCCGTGATCTCGTCCTGCATCTCATTTTTGTATAGATAAAATATCTCCTGTAACCGGACAAGGGTGTCCACATACTCGTCCTGGGATATATAGGAAGAATCACAGAACGTATAGATGATCCGGGGCAGAAGGCTCTCCCCAAACTCCACCCGTCTCTCCTTTTTGAGTATCTGTTTTTTCTCGGCCAGCAGAATCTCCGTATCCTCCGGCGACAGGGTCAGGCCATACTTTTCCGTGTACTGATTCGTCTCCCGAACCTGCTCCAGCCACATCTGGCCATTCATCTGCTCCATCCAGTTCTCCATACTCATATGCGCACCTCGTTTGCATTTTTTTATCGCCGCACAACGGCAGTTGTCGTAGAACATAGTATAGTACTGCCTTAAAAACGATACAAGTCTTGATTTTTCGGGGTATTTGTGGTAATATAATATCAGAAAAAAACCGCAGATGCCCAGGTATCGACACTGCGGTTTTTCGATTTCTTCAAACACAACTATAAGAACATCCCCTGCCCTCCATCGGAAAGGCAGAGATTTAATACAGCTTCTCCCGGATCCGCCGCATCTCTTCCCACACATTGTCCCCATAGTTGCTGACCAAAACGGTCAATATATCCTTCCGGGGATGAAATTCCGTGATAAAGCTCACTCCCGGATCACAGCCCTGGAAATAGGGAATGTCAAATTCCCCGCCGTCCATGATCCACACTCCATAGCCATAATATCCCTCCTGGGCGTCGCCGCTGTGCCTTTGAAGCATCCGGAATACCATATCCCGCGAGAGCAGTTTCCCGCCGGTGAGTCCCCGCCAGAAGTACAGAATATCCGGCACTGTGACAAAAGCTCCTCCAGCGCCTGTGCCCTTGGCGTCCACGCTGTAAATATTGGTCCGATAGCCGTCCGTCCCCGGGTCATAGATATAATTGGCCGCGCAGCCTCCGGGCAGCCGGTCCAGTTCATAATAGCCGGTATCTCCCATTTTGCAGGGCTCAAACACATTCTGCCGCAGACAGGCGTCAAACTCCATGCCGGTGATTTTCTCCAGAATCATGGCCAGCAGCACATAGCCTGTGTTGTTGTACTGAAAACGTGCTCCTCTGGGATACATCATCTCCTTGTGAATAAACAGGGGCAGCAGATCGGCATTATGCCGGATTCTGTAATTGGGAAAATCCTTCCACAACTCCTCATATTCCTCCATGACGCTCTCATCAAAATAATCCGGCACCCCCGAAGTGTGGGTAAGCAACTGTTCCACCGTCACCAGAGGATCAATACGGCGCAAATCCATGTCCAGCAAGTCCCCCAGCCTATCCTCAAAGCGCAGCTTTCCCTGCTCAATCAACTGCAATATTCCCACAGCCACAAATGCCTTCCCGGCTGAAGCGCTGGCAAACCTGGTTTGCAGTGTATTGGGAATCCGGTTGGCCAGATCCGCGAAGCCTGTCACCCTTTCAAAAAGAATTTCTCCCTCCCGGATTATCACTTCCGCTCCTCTGAACTCCTGTTGTAATACATTTTCTAATTCCAGCATTTTCGCTCCTCGCTTTCTAATTGCCCTTCCCCTATATGGTTCTGATCATTTTAAACATTCCCGGTCCGTCCCATTCGCAGGGTCTTTCCTCAAAGCCTTTCTTTTTATAAAAGTCCACTGCCTCCCTGGTACTGATCAGCTCCAGGCTGACAGCCCAGCCTGCATCAATATTTTCCCGGATATACTTTTCGATACTTTCTATCAGGATCGTCCCCGCGCCTTGGGATTGAAAAGAAGGGATTACCGCAAAATCCTTGATATAAAAGGACATTCCTCCGTCACCAATCAGCCTGACCATGCCCACCGGATGATTATTTTCGTAAGCAGTGAAGGTGGCTATTGTATTTTTCAATGCCTGCTGAACCTGTTGTATGACAGGCGCTTCCCAACCCACTGATGTATACAATTCTAAAAAGATTTCCGGTGTCAATGTATTTATTCTTACTTCCATATATTCCTCCTTCACTGAATGCCAAAATCCTTGTTCCAGAATGTCCACCCGACACAGGGTTCGAACCCGATTCTCTCATAAAAAGGATTTCCCCCTCCCGTCATATGGGTAGCCCCCAGCGGCTGCAGCCGGCGCTGCAATTCAGACAATGCGGCGCTGGCCAGCCCCCTGCCCCGGTACTCCGGAACCGTACACAGAGGTTCCATATAGGCCAGGTGATTTTCCGGCGTCCACCACATGCCTGCAAAGCACACGTATTCCTGCCGCTCATTTTCGATTGCCACCGCATGAAATGGAGTGGCATGAGGCGCGACCATAATACGCCGTGTGCTCTCCTCCTCCCCGTCCCAGGGGCCTTCTTCCTTCTCATGGTCAAATCCCTTCCAACAGCACTCTGCAATCTTTCCGGGCTCCAGTCTTTCCGGCTCCACAATGCGGAATCCCTCCGGCAGCGGAAAATCCAGGGAATTTGCAAAGTCAAACACTCTTTCATTGTATCCCCCGCCGCTCACATAGCCGGCCTTTATCGCAGCATCCATAACAGCCTTTTGCCCCTCGAAGAGTACCAGGCGCTGTTTTCCCTCTGTTTTGGGCATATCACTGCCTGCATAGGTCACCATTTCCCCGGCCAATTCCTCATATCCCGGCCGCAGGCTGAAATAGATATCGCTCACGGGATTTTCGTAAAAAACCAAGGCAACAATCTTTCCCCCGTCCTCCCATATACGGCATCTATGGGTAAGCGAAGTATCCGTCCAGGTACTGGATAAAGCATATTCCAGAAACGGCGCAGGAACCCCGTTGCGCCAATCCCTCTCATACACCTCCACCATAAACTGTCTCACATCCATAAAATCGCATAAAATCCTGAAATTCCTGGTTGTTATGCTTTTCATTTTTCCTCCATTTCCCGCAGTCTGCCGTTATTTTGTTCCCCTTCGGAAAATCCCTCTCTCCGTCTTTCTCCGGCGTCGGCCTGATGCCCTGCCATCGGAGCCGGCTTGTGCCAACGCCCGGGCAGAACCGGACAGAACCAACCAGAAAATAAAAGGACGAACAATCCCTGACAGAATCGTTCGTCCTAATTTCCGCTGGCAAACAGCCAAAATATGACCCGCAAAAAAACCATATCCGCCGGGATCCATTGTTACAATCCCTGTTGAGGACTATGGGCCGCAAAGGTCAGGCTGGCAAAAACAGGATGATCCGTCTATCCTTCAGGCAACAGAAATAAAACGCATACAACTGCGTCAAACCATATACTCCTGTTACTTTTGACTGATAGACTACTGAATCATCTTTTCACCCCTTCCCTTTTCCTGTCCCATCATAACACAGGGCATTTGATTCGTCAACCACAACTCTCCTTGATTCTTGACCCTCCTGTTTCCATATGGTATGCTTATTCCGGCAGCCGCCGGAGACTTTGTCTCAGGCAGATTTATATTAAAAAACTCAGCATAAAAGGAGAATTTGAGAATGTTCAGGGAAATGCGCAGAAGCAGACAGCAACTCAGTGAAAAAGAAAGTATGGAGATTCTGGAAAACGGAACCGCAGGCGTACTGGCGCTGTCCGGGGACGAGGACTATCCCTATGCGGTTCCCATCAGCTATGTATATTGCGGCTCCAGACTCTATTTTCACAGCGCTGTAAGCGGACACAAAATAGATGCCGTGCAGAAATCCAATAAGGCTTCCTTCTGCGTCATCTCCCAGGACCACATTGTGCCGGAGGAATACACCAGCTATTACAAAAGCGTGATTGCTTTCGGCCGGATCCGATTGCTGACAGAGGAGTCGGAAAAAAGAGCGGCTGCGGAACTTCTGGCCAAGAAATACCACCCCGCCGATACTCCCGCGGGACGCAGCGCCACCATCGGCCAGGCCTGGCCCCGCATGGCCCTGTTGGAGCTCCGCATAGAATATATGACAGGCAAGGCCGCCAGAGAACTCATAGAAAAATGACAGGGCAGCCCACGGACTGCCCTGCAAAATTACAATTTGTACGCTTTCCGAGGCTCTTATTTTGCCGCCGGCAGCTTAAACTTGGCAATTAAGGAATCCAGCGTAGACGCCTGGGCTGACAGTTCCTCACTGGTTGCGGAAGATTCCTCCGCCAACGCCGCATTGGTCTGGATTACATCCGAAATCTGGTTGACACCGATTTCCGCCTCCTTCATGGTGGCCGCCTGGTTCTCGGAAATGACGCTTACCTCCCTGGAAGAGTCGGCCACCGTCCTGATGCCTTCCACCACCGTCTGAATGGATTCCACGGCGCGGCCAGCTACTCTGTTGCCGTTCTCCACCTCCTGCATGGTACCTTCGATCAGGGCCCTGGTGTCCACCGCAGACTTGCTGCTCTGTTCCGCAAGCTGCCGAATCTGATCCGCCACTACGGAGAAGCCTCTGCCCGCTTCCCCGGCTCTTGCAGCCTCAATGGAAGCGTTCAGGGAGAGCAGATTGGTCTGGGAGGCGATGCTCTCAATCTCGGAGATAATATTCCCGATTTTCTTGGAAGCCTCGCTGATGCGGTTCATAGCCTCCACCATCTCCCGCATATCCGCGCTGCTCTCATCAGCCACATCGGCGTACTTCTGAGACTGCTGATATGCCTCCCGTGCAGAAGCAGCCGCTGTCTGCGCGGCATCCGCAATGGTGGTGATGGTGGCCTGCAGTTCTTCCACGGCACCCGCCTGCTCCGTGGCTCCCTCTGCCAGGCTTACCGCCGTCTCCGCCAGATTGCCCGAGCCTTCTGTCACCTGCACGGAGGACTCCTCTATGAACCGCAGCGTCTCGATCATACGGTATTTCAACTGCTTCAGGGAACCATACAGCTGCTTGAAATCGCCTATGTATCTGGAACCGTCCTTGGAACTCACGGTAAAGTCGGAGTTGGCCATCTCTCCCAGGATATGTTCGATATCGGATATAATGAAATCAAGAGACCCCGCCATCTCCCTGGCCGACGCAATCATCTCTGCCACTTCGTCCTGGGAATCCGTCTCAGGGAAGGGGCTGTACAGATCACCCTTGGCAAAGCTCTCCAGACGATTGCCCAGTTTGACCAGAGGCTCGGAAATCCCCACCGCAATGTTCTTCCCCAGCCGCAGGGAAAAGATAATTGCCAGAATAATTGTCACCGCAATCGCTGCCACCAGCAGTACGCAGACCACCATCATGACAGTGGATATGTCATTTCCCCGGTCAACCTTCACGTCCATGATGGAGGCCAGCTGGTCATATATGTCGTCATACAGAGGCATCAACTCCGCCATGGCCCTGCTCTGCGCTACTTTGGACTGTTCAATATCCGAGACCGCTCCCAGATCCAGTATCTCTCTCTCCAGTTCCCAGTACCCTGTGAGTTTGCCGGAGATACTCCTGTAAATATCCTTGTTCTCCTGGGTAATCATGAATTTCTCCAGATCCGCAAAGCTCCGGGTAAACATCTCCACATACTCTTCGTGGGCATTGTGCATGCTGCCCACAGCATCCAGATCATCGTACCCGATGCACCCCCGCAGGGAAGACCTGGTCTCCGAAAAATAAGTCATGGTCTTACCCACATCCCCCTGGGCAAAACCATAATTCTTCAGCACTCCGGCATAGATCACTGCCACTATGATCAGTACCGCCAGCACCACCACCGAAACTGCCGCCGGAATAGCTGACGCAATTAAAAAAGAATGCGTCAGCCGTTCCTTGATACGATAATTATTCCGTTTTTTTGCCATCTCACTTCCTCCTTGTACCCTTCTCTCTCATATGAGACATACAATGTCAATCAACCGTCTTGTCCGATCTCATTTGGTATTTAATAGTATAACATGAAAAAATATTTTTGTAAATGAACACTATTTTCTTTTTGTTAAGTTTTGTTAAGTTTGTTAAGTACTTTTCAGTCCTGTCTCTTTTTGTTCAGCCCCCTCTTGGCCGGATTGTCAATCAGAGCCCCTTCCTTCTCAAAACGGGAACCATGGCAGGGGCAATCCCAGGTGCGCTCCCGGGGATTCCATTTCAGGGCACAGCCCATATGGGGACAGCGCTTCAAGGTAGGCGTCAGGAGATTGGCCACGGCTTCCAGCCCGTTTATCAGTAGCTGCGGTCTCAACATACTGCGGCTGGGAGAGAACGCCTGGGACCAGTCGTTGGCCTTCCCCTGAGCCAGGTCACAGAGAAGCAATGCCGCCGCCATAGAGGTGGTCATGCCCCATTTCTGAAAGCCGGTTGCTGTCAGCAGATCGGGGGTGCCGGCCGCATACCGGCCGATATAGGGCATTTTGTCCAGGCTCATACAGTCCTGGGCAGCCCATCGGTATTTTATCCTGGCCTCCGGGTATGCCTGCGCTGCGAATGACTCCAGTTCCTGCCATCCTCCGCCCTTTTTCCCCGTTCGGTGCCCCCCGCCCCCCAGCAGAAGCAGTTCCCCATAATTGCGAAAAGACAGGCCGTCCCGGGCCTCGTCCACATACATCCCTCCCACGTCAGCCGCCTGTTCCAGCGCCAGTACATAGGAGCGGCGCTGATACAGCTTCAAAAAATAGCTTCCGTGCCGATTGATAAAGGGAAAATGGGTGGTCACGATAAATCGGTCCGCCCGGATCTTTCCCCGGGCGGTGAACGCCGTGTGGCCCTCTATATTCTCCACGAAAGTATGCTCATAGACAGGCAGGCCCTCCTGAATCCCGGCAATGAATTCCAGCGGATGGAACTGGGCCTGGCGGGGAAAGGCCACCGCCCCCTTCACAGGCAGGGGCAGGGACAGCCGCTGTGCGAACTCTGCCGGAAAGCCCAGGGAATTCACCGCCCGGACCTCCCTTTCCAGCATCTCCTGATCCCTGAGCGAATACACATATGCGGTTTTCTCCTCAAATCCGCAGGAAATGCTCCCGCAGAGCCGCCTGTACTCCTCCAGCCCCTTCTCATTGGCCTCCAGATAGATCCTGGCCCGCTCCCTCCCCAGGGTGCGGATCAGGCCGTCATAGACAAGACCATGCTGAGAGGTGATCTTGGCGGTGGTATTCTTCGTCATTCCGCCGGCGATCTCCTCTCCCTCCACCAACAGGCAGTCTACCCCTGCCTTTTTTAGAAAATAAGTACAAAGTATGCCGCAAAGTCCTCCGCCGATAACCAGCACATCGGTGCTCACATCCCCCTGCAGCGCCTCATGCTTTTTCAGGGTCACCGTATCTGTCCAAACCGATTTTTCCATAAAAAATCCCCCATTCTATAGAATAAACTATAGTCTATGGAGGATTCCTTTTTCTTATCCGTTCTATATTGTTCTATATTTTGTTTTCCATGGCGTCCGGGTCCTGGGCGAACTGGATGGCCAATTCCCGGTCGATTCTGCCCTCGTAGTAAAGCTGAGAAATGGCCTCGTCCATGGTGATCATACCCATCTTGCGATTGGTCTGCATGACGGAGGCCAACTGGTGGGACTTGCCCTCCCGGATCAGATTTCGCACCGCATGGTTGGCATGCATGACCTCAAAAGCCGCCACCCGCCCCCGGCCGTCCGCCGTGGGAATCAGCTGCTGGGAAATCACCGCCTCCAGCACATTGGCAAGCTGTACCCGGATCTGCTGCTGCTGATGAGGCGGGAACACATCAATCACCCGGTCCACCGTACTGGCAGCGCCAATGGTATGTAGGGTGGACAGTACCAGATGTCCTGTCTCCGCCGCCGTGATAGCCACACTGATGGTCTCAAAATCACGCATTTCCCCCACCAGAATCACATCGGGATCCTCACGCAGGGCCGCGCGCAGGGCGTTGGCGTAACTCTCGGAGTCCAGGCCGATCTCCCTCTGATTCACCATGGACATCTTGTGCTGATGCAGGTACTCGATGGGATCCTCCAACGTGATTACATGGGCATCCCTGTTGTTGTTAATCTTGTCTATAATCGCCGCCAGCGTGGTGGACTTACCGCTGCCGGTGGGGCCCGTCACCAGGATCAGTCCTCTCTTCCTCTGGTACAGATCCACCACGGACACAGGCACTCCCAATTCCTCAGGAGCAGGCACCTTGGTGCCCACCAGACGGAAAGCCATGGCCACAGAACCTCTCTGTTTATAGGCATTAACCCTGTAACGCCCCACATTGGGAATGGAGAAGGACATGTCATATTCTCCTCTCTCCTCAAAGCGGTCTCTCTGGGGTTCCGTCATGATGGACAGCAACACATCCAGCGTATCCGCCGGCAGCATCCTGGGGTAATTCATGGTGATCAGATTACCGTTCACCCGCATCTTGGGCGGTATACCCACCGTCAGATGCACATCCGACGCGCCCGCCTCCTTAGCTGCTGACAGGATTTCTTCAATTGTAGGCATATATTTTCCTCTTTCCACTAATTTGATTCCGCAATGCGCTCCGGCAGTATCATTCCTCAGAACATCCTCCGGCAAAATTATTGTACACGAAAAAATGCAATATGGCAAGCATCTATTCGTATGAAAGCCTTATTTGGATGTATTACTGCCCGGCAGGGCGGAAACCGTCCTCCAGCCCATCTCCCCGCAGTTCGATCCGGGGCCGGGTAGGAGCGGCGGGAAAATCAGCGTAGCCCGTCCGATCCCCCATGGCGGGGTGATAGAATGTAATGCCGCCCAACTCATAAGCAGTCAGTTCATAACTGCCATAATCCTGCTGCCAGACATAGGCGTCAATCAGATAATTGCCGCGGATATAGTCCCCCATCATCACCAGCTTGTAACATCCATACAGGCATACAAAGGCATAGAGCACCTGCTGCCTTCGCAAGTTTTGCAGGATTATCCCCGCCAGCAGCAAATCCACCAGCAGCACATAGGCATAACCATACCGCAGAATCGGGGCACTGTACTGCCAGAACCCATAGGAACCGATTACGGTGACCAGCACCAGCAGAATGTCCAAATTCTCTTTTTTCTTTTTAAGCAAGCTGAGAAGCGCATAGCCCATAAACAAGGGGATGCAGGCCAAATCCCCCAGGATCAGCAGCTTTTCCATGCCCGAAAGAGCGGCGAACCAACCCGGAAACCACTCCCTCATGGGCATGTCCACCAGAGCCGCGTTGTTCAGCGCCCGCCCCCAGGTCTTGATCTGCGCTGCGTCCAACGCGATGGGACCGGCCGGCATTTTCCAATCCACGGAAAAAAGATCCAGCGCCGGAAAGGGATACAGAAGCCAGCCGGATATCACCACCGTCCGGACCATCCAGGGCAGGCACACCAGCAGCCCCAGTCCCAGATATAACAGGATTTCCCCCCAGCGTTTTTCCCGGAGCAGCGATACGGCGGGTTTGAGTACCAATAGCAGAATCAGACCCGCAGTCAGCTTCAGCGTCAGGGCATAGACGCCCGCCACGCACAGCAGCGCATAAGGAACCACCCCTTCTCTCCGGGGGCCGCTGTCCCGTTCCAGACATAACAGCCATTTGATCACGATGAAAAAAAGGGTACACATAATCAGATAGTCGGAGCTGGGAGCCGTCACCTCGTCCCAGATGGTGGCCAGGTAATAAACGGCCCCGATCATGGCAAAGTCAGCCAGCCGCAGCTTTTTCTCCTTCCAGGTCCGGCCCAGTTCCAGCGCCGTACTGCTGAGCAGCAGGGCAAAGAAGCCGCTGGCGGTGTGCAGAGAACGACCCAGCAGCCACTTCATGCTGTACAGGGCGTTCACGGCAAAGGCAGCGCTGTTGTAAGCGAATCTCTCATGCAGGTTGCCAAGTCCCGGCACCACGCCATATTCCTCGATCCAGCGAATGCTCTGGCCATGGTACAGATCCGAGTCATAGGCCATGTAGCCTCTGGAGGAGAAATAGGCCCACAGCAGGAACAGAACAGGCAGCAGCATTTTTTTCACAGCAGGCGTCTCCCGCCACCAGTCTCCCATTCTCCGGGAAATCTGCCTTCGCAACAGCAAAAACACCCCAAGGCAAACTGCCGCGAGAATCCCGTTGGCAACGGCGCCCACTTTATAGAAAAGGCTGAAAACCTCCGCATACACGGTTACCGCCACCAGCCCTGTCATCAATATGCTGTCCAATCCCCGTATCCGATAACGCAGCTTTTTCTCCACCAGATACCCTATGCCGGATCCGGCACAAAATGTGGTCAATATGATATAAATCCAGTTCAGTCCTACACTCAGCATATGTTTTCCCTTTCCAGGCTGAAATTTCCTGTACACCGGGAATCCGCTACCCGGGAATCAAAGAGATGTGCAAAAGGGTTCTCAAATATTTGCTATTATATACCATGTAAGACACAAATGCAATTATTTATCTTCTCTTTATCCTTCTTCCTTTTCCCCGGAGCGCCAGGGCAAAAGTTCCCCCGGTGAGCCGTCCCCAGCAGTATGCCCAGTAAATTAATCCATATCATCTTTTGCGTCCTCGTTGTTTATTTTTCTATGTTCTACATGAAGTAGTTTACCTTTCGGCGAGTGCGTATAGGTTCTCTCCACACTTGCCTGGGACTTCCGAACATTTTTTCCATGACTGGTAAAATAAAAGCGTGTTACGTTGTTTCCCTTTTCATCTTTGGGAAGTATCTCCAGCACAGGATCCGTCACTTTCTTCTTTCTTCCATGTAGAGAATGTGCTACTTCATCTATGCCGACACTTCTCCTGAAGTCCCACTGCCGATTACGGTTGACTGGATTCCCAAAATCCCACATATTCTTGAAAAGCACTATGCGAATTACATCATTCTCCAGTTCCACATTCTCATGGCAGTTAGAAAATGCCTGCAGTTTCTGTTTAGAAATGTATTGGTAAAAGTCCCGGCCAAACCACATACAGTGGTAGGAGCCAAACCATATCCCTGCCTCCACATGTGAATGTCCTGCATTATATTCAATATCAATTATTTCTTCTTTGGGTCTGTTGCGATGATGGGTTATCTTTTTTCCTTTTAGGTTTCCTTCAAAATGGCAATACCAGGAAATACTGTCCAGATTTTCCAGAAAGTTATCCATCGTAGAACATTTAAACGCAAATACACCTTGGCCCTTGCACATAGTATCTTCTATCATTCTCTCAATATGAGGGTTTTCCTCTTTAGTGTCTAAGCCGAATATAACCCGGCCATCCTCCTCTTTTACATAGGTAGAAAAATGTTCTTCCTTTGTCTTTATATACAGATCTATTTCTGCTTTTTCGACCACACTTTCTATCTCTTCCATGAGTATTTCAGCATTATATTTCATAAAATTATTGCTGAATGTACTAATGAGCATTTCATTCGGTTCTATGATTTTGGCTATCTCCTCCACCCACATCAGCATATACTCTGTAGTGTAATATTCCTGCTTAATAGATAATTTATATAGTACATTGCTCTTCATTCTCAAAGCTCCTCTATCTTAATTCCTGCTTCTTTTGTTTCTTACAACAAGATTATCATTGGGAAACATTTGCTCAAAATGAGTATGTCCTCCAGTATTAGTTGATCAGATATACTATAAATGATCTTGTTTTTCCTTCTACCATATGCTCACAGACTTCGAATTCCCACCACGGAAATACTACCTCCTCAAATGAATTCAGAACAAGACATTTTTTGCTCGGCTCATCGCAAAGAAACTTGCAGTAATTATTTATTATAATTGCTATATTTTCCTCTTTGATCCATGTGAGATCGCGGATCCAATCCTCATACCCATCATAGCCTTTAGATATGATGGGAAATTGAAATTTGGTCGAAACTTCCGTTAAATAGTCCAAACTGACTTTACAATTACTCCCTTCAATTTCCACACAAAAAGTATTTGGATCGTTTCTTAAACTAAGCAAAATTTTATTTGCATTTTTCTGATCGATACGAATAATTCTATTTTTCATTTTGACACCTTTCCAAATATCTCAGTTTGTAAAATATTCGCTGGATACTTCATTGCACTTACCTGATCTTTACAAAAGCTGGTAAGCTATTCTTCTTGTTTCATAGCTAACCTCCCTATTTAGTCAAGTCTTTTTTCCTTATTTTTCAAGGAATTTTTAGTTTCATATCTCAGATAAATGAGCCAGGAAGATGGACATTTCTTTGTATCTGGTACGAAAATAGAGGATTTTGAGTATACGAAGCAGAACGTCATTGCCCTCGTTCTACATGGCCTTTTGTATACCCATCCATCTACGGCAGCGAACCTCCCGTGTCTACC
>ERZ808028.102-NODE-102-length-91678-cov-7.459045_pt1 | contig 91678 bp, 86 predicted proteins | sample MGYA00380184_ERZ808028 | MGnify/ENA primary metagenome ERZ808028 (study PRJEB31490, sample SAMN06133397) | mouse gut metagenome | isolation source: J8_1 | host: mice | place: China: Chengdu | collected 2015-05 ... | reverse complement strand
AGCGAAGTGGCTAAACGCGGCGGACTGTAAATCCGCTCCTTCGGGTTCGGCGGTTCGAATCCGTCCCCCACCACCATTTATTTAGGGGCATAGTTCAACGGTAGAATAGAGGTCTCCAAAACCTTTGGTGTGGGTTCGATTCCTACTGCCCCTGTTGTTCTTTTTTTATATCTTGGCGGTTGTGGCGAAGTGGTTAACGCATCGGATTGTGGTTCCGACATTCGAGGGTTCGATTCCCTTCAGCCGCCCCATTTTTAATAAGATAACAAACAATAATACACTATGGCGATTGTGGCGAAGTGGTTAACGCATCGGATTGTGGTTCCGACACTCGAGGGTTCGATTCCCTTCAGTCGCCCCTTGTATTGGGGTATAGCCAAGCGGTAAGGCACCGGACTTTGACTCCGTTATTCGTTGGTTCGAATCCAGCTACCCCAGTTAAATGCGGAAGTAGTTCAGTGGTAGAATATCACCTTGCCAAGGTGGAGGTCGCGGGTTCGAACCCCGTCTTCCGCTCCACTAAGGCGGCATAGCCAAGCGGTAAGGCACGGGTCTGCAACACCCTTATCACCGGTTCAATTCCGGTTGCCGCCTCCAAATTTAACTTTTCAAAATTAAAACTATAAAAATCTAATTTAGCCCGAGTGGTGGAATGGCAGACACGTCGCACTCAAAATGCGATGCCGAGAGGCGTGCCGGTTCGACCCCGGCCTCGGGTATCAAAGAAACATGACCGTTACGGTTGTGTTTTTTTGTTTTTCAGATTCTTTGTCAAATGATGCTAGTAAAGATTTGTGGTCAATATAAATAGAAGAGAGAAATTTAAATTAGAGAATCTAGTTTTAATTTCCCTCTTCTTTTTGGATTCTATAATATTTAACGTTGGTGAAAATAAAACCACTTTTTAAAGCTGATCAAAAGACCGCGGTATTTCATTAGTGCTATTTGTAAGTGAAAATTGAGTTATTATAACAATCCCGACAGATAGATTAGTTTAAGTTTTGCTTTTAATATTCGAAGTAATCCTCAACAAATGAATAAATTGGATAAGGAATGCCTTGTTGAAAAATCGATTCGACCATTCAGGAGATTAATTCACCATTCAAAAAGAAGATTCAATCATTTGTAGAATTAATTCGCCAGTCAGAAGTAAGATTCGACTATTCGAGGAAATGATTCACCGCTTATAGAAATTATTCAATCATTCATGGAATTAATTCGTCGTTTTGGCACTTCAACTTTAAATATTCAAACTGATGATGAAATATCTCAATGTTCAAGAAATCACCAAAATGAATAGTTTTCGCTAACTTGATGCAAGTAACGATATGAACAAGCCTCAGACATTCGTATCTGTTAGTAGCTGGTCTTGATTATATCTAAAATAAAAAGGCTATCCAGGAAGCAGTGCTGCTTGTCTGAATAGCCTTTTCCATAGAAAGGGATGAAGACGCTCTATAGCAAAAGTATAATTGTCCTTTTTTGCAATTCCTATAGTTGGTTAGGAGTCATCGGTAACAAAGTAAATGGTGAAGGTTCATTGGTTTACCAGTCATTTAAAATTGTGAAATCCCTTCCTATGCCTTGGATAAGAGTCTCACTTACCCAAGGATGTTTCTTTCCTAATTTAAAAATAATTTTCATCGTCGAAAGGTAATGTAATCGAATAATTTTTCGCGTTAATCAAATTAGATAGTTTATGGGCTTGTTTTTCAACTTCAATTGCTTTTAAACGATATTCTTCAGGATCAAATAAAGCAACGCGATAAACAGTCGTTGTATCCGCATAACCATATTGAATTTCCTCTTGTTCAGCCGCAGCAAATTCTTTATAGAGTTGTGCTTTTGCGCGTAATTGTGTTGCTAGTTCAATCGCTTCAACAATTGCTAACGTTTCATCTTGAAATTCAATTGTATGATCGATATTGGCACGATACATTAACTTGTCCAATGTTCGGTTATCCAAACGTACTTGATCTAACTCTGCTGTTACATTTTCAAGCGTTCTTGGACCAATTTTGGGTTCTTCGCCTTTTTCAATCGTTGTAAAAGCGACTCTTCGCATTTCATGTTCAAGTTCTTGAATTCGTTTATTTAACACACTTTTTAATTTAACGGCTTCTGCTAATGAAATAGATCCCAATTTATTCACCTGCCCTTATCATCTTACTATTCATCATACTGGATGGGTTTTCGATTGACAATAATGCTGTTTGAAAATCGCCCCCGTGAATAGTGGTGAACATTTTACCGGCTGCTTGTAATAACTGTTCCGCATCTTCCAGTTGTTGAGAAGGTTTTAAGAAAAATACATGTAATGCAGAAGTTGTTTCTTCATTAACAGCTGTTCGTTTAGAATCTACATAAGGACTGCCGAAAGGACCTTTTTCATCTGTTAGGGTTAAGATATTATTTAAATGGTTTATACGACCGTTTAAGCCTTCGTACGTGCTTTCCACTGTTCCAAGTTGTAATTGGATATCTCCTTGTAATAGGGTTGTATTATAAATGCCTAATGGAATATCATATTGGAGTGATAAGAAATTATTCATATCAACAGCACTATGAACAGATGGTAAGTAGTTTTGCTTTTGAATGCGTCTTAATAAAGCTTCATTAGATGGACGATAACGAGAAGGATTGCTGCCAAATCGCTTCCAAGTTTCACGCCATTCTTTGACACCAGCAAAATCTGTGACTGCTTTTTCATCTAGTTCAAAAAATAATTGCTCTTGAAATAATTGTAGACGTCCTTTTAGCATTTGAGGAGATTCTGAGACGATAATTTTGTTATAATAGATGAGGCCTATTTTCAAAGTAGGTAGTTGTTCAAAAATGGTTGAATCGATTGTCACTTTCAAATAAATCACCCTTTTGTTCATTATAAATATATTTTATCATAAGGAGGTGGAGAACATGAACATCATTGATTTACAAAATGAAGTACGTGCGTATGCAAAGTCCATCGGCATTGATAAGATTGGCTTTACAACGGCAGATCCATTTCGTGAATTGAAAAATCGTTTAATTCGTCAACAAGTGCTAGGCTATCAATCAGGTTTTGAAGAATCAGATGTAGAGAAAAGAACCGAGCCTACGATGTTGCTTGATGAAGCGGAAAGCATTATTGCGATTGCGATTGCTTATCCATCTCATATGGAGGATGCACCGCGGGGGAAAAAAGGAGAAAGACGCGGTATTTTTTGCCGAGCTTCTTGGGGCGTTGATTATCATATCGTCTTAAGAGAGCGTTTGAAGCAGTTGGAGGATTTTATAGTAGAAAAGATACCTACAGCTCGTTTACGCTCGATGGTGGATACTGGAGAGCTTGTAGACCGTGCTGTAGCTGAACGGGCAGGCATTGGTTGGTCAGGTAAAAACTGTTCTATCATTACTCCAGAATTTGGTTCATACGTTTATTTAGGCGAAATGATTACCAATCTTCCATTCGCGCCGGATCAGCCGATAGAAGATGAATGCGGCGATTGTACGCTTTGTTTAGATGTTTGTCCGACAGGGGCGCTAATTCAACCAGGGCAACTTGATGCGAAACGATGTGTTGCATTTCTTACACAAACGAAAACAGTAATTCCGGAAGAATTTCGCGATAAAATTGGCAATCGTGTTTATGGTTGTGACTCATGCCAAACAATTTGTCCGAAAAATAAAGGGATGTTAAATGCTTATCATGATGTCTTTGAACCAGAGCCAGAGTTAGCGAAACCTTTACTTGAACCATTGTTAGATTTATCAAATCGCCAATTTAAAGAGCAGTTTGGACATATGTCGGGTTCGTGGAGAGGTAAAAATCCGATTCAAAGGAATACGATAATTGCACTTGGTCATTTTAAAGAAAAAGCAGCGATTCCGAAATTACGTGACATGCTGTTGAATGATCCGAGGCCTGTCATTCGCCAAACGATTGCTTGGGCATTAGGAAAGATTGGTACGGATGAGGGGAAAGAAGCGTTACAACAAGCGCTCAATAAAGAAGACCATGGTGAAGTGATTGAAGAACTTGAAAAAGCGTTACAGAAATTAACAGTCCATATTTGAAGTAAGGAAGTGTAGTTTATGGCAATTCATATTGCATTATTCGAACCAGAAATCCCTGCAAATACAGGAAATATCGCGAGAACATGCGCTGGAACGAATACCAATTTACATCTGATTGAGCCATTAGGATTTTCAACCGATGATAAAATGTTAAAAAGAGCGGGGCTCGATTATTGGCAACATGTCAACATTACGTATCATAAAGGAATTCGTGAGTTTATGGCGACATATCCTGAAGGGAAATTTTATTTTATAACGAAATTTGGTCAACAAACGTATTCAACTTTTGATTTTTCTAATACAGAAGAAGATATTTTCTTTGTGTTTGGTAAAGAAACGAAAGGTTTACCGAAAGAAATTATTGAAGAAAATATCGAAACGTGTTTGCGTATTCCAATGGACGATGAACATATTCGTTCATTAAACTTATCGAATACAGCAGCAATCTTAGTATATGAAGCATTGAGACAGCAATCTTTTCGAGATTTAACGTAAAAAGCTTGGGCAGCGTAAATGCTGTCCAAGCTTTTTAAATGAAAAATTATGTTGGCTGATTGCCGCGTTTTTTCTTTTGGTTTGTACCAGGCTTGTCTTCATAGCCGCCTGTTAAAATTGCAGATAAGAACGCAACACAAACAGCAAGAATTAAAATTAACTTCATTGATAATTCCTCCTATGAGTTCGTTTAATACCTAATCCTAAGTATACCTTATTTCACTTGAAAATGAAATGTCATTAATTAGTTTAATTGATGACTTTTTTTAATGACCTAAAAAGAGAAGTTGGTATAAAAACAATACTGCAAAGATGTAGAGCAAAATCGGAACTTGTTTTGCTTTCCCTTTAACGATTTTTAAAATCGGGTACGTAATGAAACCTAATGCGATACCTGTTGCAATACTTGATGTTAAAGGCATCGTTAAAATAATTAAAAATGCTGGGAATGCTTCTTCAAAAGAATCCCACTCAATTTCTCTTACGACCCCAATCATTAAACTACCAACGATAATTAAAGCAGGCGCAGTGATTGCTGAAACACCTGATAATGCACTAACGAGTGGACCAAAAAAGGCTGCTGCCATAAATAAAATCGCGACTGTTAAAGTTGTTAACCCGGAACGTCCGCCGACCGCTACGCCTGAAGAGGATTCAACATAAGCGGACGTTGGGCTCGTACCAAACATTGAACCAACTGTTGCAGCGACTGAATCGGCAAGGAGTGCATGACGTACTCTAGGCATTGAACCATCTTTACGAATGAGTCCAGCTTGTTTTGCAACCCCAATCATCGTTCCTGTTGTATCGAACATTGTAACGATTAAAAAGGCAAGAACAACCCCGTATAAACCGTGTGTGATGACATCAGATAGTGCTGTTACTGGATTCCAAATGAGAATGCCTTCTGGTAAAGATGGAAGTTGCCAAATACCTTCTTTAAAGCTTAATTGCTTTGTAAAGAAAGCGATAATTCCTGTAATAATCATCCCGATAAAAATTGAACCATGAATATTTAATGTCATTAAAATAACGGTAACGATTAATCCAAATAGTGCGAGCATCACAGGTGGAGACGTTAAATCACCTAGTTGAACTAAGTTTGATTCATGACTTGTGACAATACCAGATAATCTCAAACCGATAAAAGCAATGAATAAACCGATTCCAGCTGTAATGCCGTGTTTTAAGTTTTGTGGAATCGAGACAATTAATTTTTCCCTGAACGAAGTCAAAGATAAAATAACAAAAATAATACCTGCAATAAAGACTGCTGAAAAGGCAGTTGTATAATCTAGTTGTCCATCCGAAGCGAGTACAACAGAAGTAAAGTAAGCGTTTAAACCCATTCCTGGTGCAATGGCGATTGGATAATTAGCGAATAATGCCATCCATAAAGTACCAATTGCTGCTGCGATAATCGTTGCTAAAAATACTTGATCAAACGGCACGCCAGCATCCGCTAAAATGATTGGATTGACAATAATAATATAAGCCATCGTTAAAAATGTTGTAATCCCTGCAATTACTTCGGTCTTTACATCCGTTTTTAACTGTTTTAATTGAAACAAAAGAATTCTCCTCTCGAAATACGAACGATTTGTATTACATTTACAATAGTATTCGTTTTTTGAACTAAATTCAATCATTTTTTAAAGAAAAATAAAGTTTTTAAGTATTGATCATAGTGAATAAGTCTTTTGACATGCAATTTTCAAAAATATCTAGGAGAAAAATAACTTTTACCTGTGTTTCAGCTAAAGCTATGATAAGATAAAAGAAAGAATAGTAGGAGGAATAAAAATGTTTCTCAGAAAAAAAGTTACAGAAGACCCACAACTTCAATTGAAGATGGATGAATTGAAGAAAGTTTATGAACAAAAAGAAGAAGAAGCAAAAACAAGGCTGGAAGAGATTAAAGGGGAAATCACAGGCGCGATTCATCAACATGAAAAAGTAAATGACCAACATCATGTGTTAGGGCATGCAGTAAACCAATTAGAGCAACGTTTTGCACAAGTTGCAAATATTAGTGAAGAGAGTGCGAGTAAATCTGAAGAGTTGTATGAAAAAGGATTATCTTTGGAAGAAAAAGCTCAAGTCATGGTAAGGGAAACGGCAGACGGTGCGAAGGAAGTTCAATCGACAGCGAATGTCATTCATCAATTGGGAGAGCAAATCCAAGCTTCCGAACAAACAATGGGGAACTTGAGTGAACGTTCCGTCGAAATTCAATCTATTGTGGAAGTTATTGAAAGTATTGCAGACCAAACGAATTTACTCGCATTAAATGCTTCAATTGAAGCGGCACGTGCTGGCGAAGCAGGGAAAGGTTTTGCAGTCGTGGCTCAAGAAGTCCGAAAATTGGCTGAAAATACAGCGCAAAGCATCACCCATATTCAATCGCTCACATCAACTTTACGTGAAGAGATTGAAGCGGCGTTAGAGACGACGAAGCGAAGTACGGAATTGGTACAAAAAGGAGTTGCCAATAGTACAGCAACAACAGAGAAAATGGATACGATTTTACATACAATTGAAGGCAGTCAGGAAGACATTACTGCTGTCCAAGAATTAATCGAAGTCCAAAAACATTTAGCAACAGACGTCAAAATGGAATTAGAAGACGCGAAAGACTTATTTGCAAGTGCACATGATTTAATTTTGGAGCATATTGAAGATGCCAAAGAAGTCGATGCACGTTTAGAAAATGGGATTTTACAACTCTCATTCAATTAAAAACTCGAAGCCCGTTTTTAGGCTTCGAGTTTTTAATTTAGCATTCGATTGTTAGTTGTTCATTTGTAAATGGATGTACGAATTGTAAACGACTCGCGGTTAATAGAAAGTCTTGATTTTCTAATTCTTGTGCACCGTATAAATGGTCGCCGACGACTGGGTGACCTAAATAAGCTAAATGGACACGGATTTGGTGCGTGCGGCCTGTTTCGAGTCGTGCTTCTACTAATGTCGACTGTTCTTTTCTTTCTAACACTTTGAAGTGAGTAACAGCAGCTTGACCTGTTGGAGATACTCTTCTTCTTGTCGCATGATGTCGATCTTTTCCAATCGGACGGTTGATCGTACCACGAGGGCGTCTGACAATCCCTTCTACTTCTGCATGATAAATACGTGTCAGTTCATTTTGCTCAATCAGTCGATCGAATAAGGCTTTCGCAATCGGATGTTTTGCGATTAACACTACCCCACTTGTTCCTTTGTCTAAACGATGGATATGTTCTGCATAATCGCCGCCTTGCTGTTTGACATAACTGAAAACGATGTTCATAAATGTATCACTATCAGTATCAGCACTCGGGTGTGTTGCAATGCCAGCAGGTTTATGAGCAGCTAAAATATGCTCATCTTCATATAATACTTTTAAATGTTGTGGATTCTCTTTGTAAGTCGATTGTGCGTCTGGAATGGTAAATTGTAAAGTCGTTCCTGTTTCAATTGGGACATTCCACTCTACACTGTTACCGTTCTCATCTGTCACACTTTTCGCCATGCGCATGAAATGAATCGTTTTTTTTCCTGCTTGCCACTGGTCTTTTAATAGCGCTTCGACAGTAACGGGTTGTTGTACTTGGAATTTAAATGAAGCCATTTTCTATCATCCTTTCTAATTTTCCATAAAAAGAACAATCAGTGGAGAACTTTGGATCCGATCCCCACTGATTGCAAATTAATCTTCTTGTTCGTTTACAGCCTCAAAAAATGCACGAATATTTTCTTCAGGTTGCCCGCCAACTATACGTCCAACTTCTTCACCATTTTCAAAATGAATCATTGTCGGTGTTGCTTCGATTTGGTAAGCCATTGCTTCAGAACCAAATTCTAACACGTTGAATTGTTGTACATCTATTCCCATTTCTTTTGCGATTGGCATCATAACAGGCGTCATTTCTTTACAGTAACCACATAATGGACTAAAAAAGTAAACTGTTGCAGATTCTTTGTTTGCTAATTCTTCTTTTAAATCTGTTGGTAAAATGATATTGCTATAGTTTTCATCACCAATTAAATCGATGGTAGACTGTTCTAATTTATCTGTACCATAAGGATTTTCTTTCAATTTTTCTTTGTTCGATTGATTATTTAAAACGAGAATTAAAGCAAATACAATGACGATAATACCGCCAATTGCGATTAGTTTTTTCATAATGATGTACTCTCCTTTTGCCATTTAAGCACTAAAATACTTGTAATTGCGATCAATGTAAAAGCGATTAAAGCTAAAAATGGAATTGTAATAAAACCTAAATAATTTACATAAGCACTTGTACAGGGTACATTGCCACAACTCGGCGCGCTATCTTGTAAGAAAGCTAATTTTTGAATGCCATAATGGTATAACGACATTGCACCACCGATGATTGAAAAAATTGCTGTCGTCAAAGCTGTTTTTGCATTTTTTTGGAAAAGACCGATTCCTGCAATTAAGACAATTGGATACATTGCGATCCGTTGATACCAACATAATGTACATGGAATAAAGCCACGAACTTCAGAAAAATATAAAGAACCACAAGTTGCAACTAAGGCAACGACTGCAATAAAGAGTAAGCCATTTTCTTGGCGTTTGTCCATATCACCACTCCTATCATAACAGACATTATGTATGATTATAAATTAAAATAAGAGTAAGTAAAAGGAAGTTGTGCCAAATAAACGTGAAAAATCTTATTTTGTAAGAAGCTGTCGAAAAATGGACACAAGAAAAACCGTCCCAGCAGCTGAATTGCGCATGAAACGGTTTATTTCTATAGCTTATTAATGTTCTTCAACGAACTCTTCAGCAGCTTCTTCAAGTTCTACATGTTTTTTTACTTCAAGATATAAAATATGTTGGCCATCCATATCTTTAATTGTAAACTCGTAACCTTGTTCAATAATGGTTTCGCCAGTCATCATTTCAAAGCGTTCAGTCATAAACCAACCGCCAATTGTATCAATGTCTTCCTCTTCAATTGAAATGTTAAGAAGGGCATTGACACTTTCAATGAGTAACTTCGCATCGAAAATATAGTGATCATCACCAATTTTTTGTACTTCTGGTACTTCGTCTGTATCGAATTCATCTTGAATATCACCAACGATTTCTTCCAAAATGTCTTCGATTGTAACAAGACCTGATGTTCCACCATATTCATCCATTAAGACAGCCATATGAATTCGTTCTCTTTGAATCTTTAATAATAAATCGCCAATCGGTATCGTTTCAATAACTTGAATAATTGGCTGCATATAAGTGATGACGAGCTCTTTTCCAACAGCAGGGTTTTTCATATACTCTGTTAATAAAGTTTTCATATTAATTAAGCCAATAATATGGTCTTTATCTCCATTTGATACGGGATAACGTGTATATTGTTCAATACCTTCAGTAGTAAAGACGTCTTGCACAGTCATTTCTTTGTCAAGCGTCATCATTTCCGTTCGTGGAACCATTATTTCCTTTGCGATACGATCGTCAAACTCAAAAATTTTATTTACATACTTATATTCCGATTGGTTAATTTCTCCACTTTTTAAACTGTCTGTTAAAATCATTCTCAACTCTTCTTCTGAGTGAGCAACATCTGCTTCAGAAACAGTTTTGAAACCGAAAAGACCAATTAACAGCCTAGCTGAACCATTCATCCCTTTAATGACTGGGTACATCATTTTATAGAAAATAATGAGTGGTTTAGCAAATGATAATGTGATTTGTTCCGCTTTTTGGATCGCAATCGTTTTTGGTGCAAGTTCTCCAACAACGACGTGTAAAAAAGTTACAAGTGTAAATGCGATAATAAAAGAGAGCAATGTAGACATGCTTGCAGACAATTCAAGTTTAGCAAAAATCGGTTGTAACATTAACTTGATGGTCGGTTCTCCCAACATACCAAGTCCTAAAGCAGTAATTGTAATTCCAAGTTGACACGCTGATAAGTACTCATCTAAGTTTGTAATAATGCGTTTTGCATCAATGGCACGCTTATTACCTTCCTCGACAAGTTGATTAATACGAGTAGTTCGTATTTTTACAATTGCAAATTCACTCGCAACAAAAAACGCGGTGAGTGCGATCAAGACAGCAAAGGCTGTCAATCGTATGGCAATTTCCAAATATTCACTTTGTCCCGCACCCGAATGAGGGCAAGAAACAAAGTTCCACCTCCTATAATGGTAAAATAGTTAATTAGTTTAATGATAATTTATTTTTAATGAAAATACAATTAGAAAGATTGATTTTCTGATATTTTTTTTAGGAAATTGAAACACCCCTCCTATCTGTTTGAAGTTCAGCAGTTAGAAGGGGGTTTGCTATTTGGCTTTTTTAGCAATAATCGCTTAAGTATTTGTAGCTATATAAGTTTAGTTTTTGTTTTTAACATCGGATAAAGTCTCTCGTAGCATAAATACTCTGAATCATAAGCTGGTTCTTTGAAAAAAATTTGATTACTCACGAAGTTTATTCGTCGTTCAGGGTTTTGTTAAATCTTTAACTGAACTTAGCTAGCTGTCATTGGTTATGAGAACTAACTACCCATTAATATTTATTTTGAGGCTGGGTTTCTTTCCAAGCATTTTGTTCATCGGGAATGCGATTGCGATCCGTTAAACTGTTTTTCGTAATTTGCTCCTCTTTTTCCAGAACCCTTTTCTGTTGTTTTTTATCTTGCGGCGATTTATCTGCTGTCATCTTACTCACTCCTTTAAGTAAGAATGTGCAGTCGGGCGCAAATTATACATCGTCAACCCGATGATTAGTCATAAACGTGGAATGTCATTAATTCATGAATCATTTTATTGACATTTTCTTCTTCAGGTGGTGTGTCACCTGTCCATTTGATTGTCCCGTCTTGTAAATATTCTCCAGTGTAACGTTGTTGTTTGAAAAAGAAGGAAAACGTCCAACCCGGTAATTGTGCATTGTCATACAATGATTTGTAGTTAAAATGTTGTAACATATTGCTACCCCTTTCATAAGACATCTCAATTTCGCATATTTTACTGTAAAAGTGCGAAAGGATGTTAAATTGTTTGTTCATCAATTAAAACAATCGATTGAAGATTCCTATAAAGCATATCATTATGTGCAATCGATGGAAAGATTGACCGATGATCCTTTATGGAATGCTTTTATTCAACATATTTATGAAGATGAAAAAAGTCATTATGAAATGTTTCAACAACTTCATTATATGATGGTTGGAGAGTTTGTTCAAAATCCGAATAAAGATTTGCCGTGTTATCAGCTAAAAGAAGGAGCAAAACAAGCATTATTAATCAAGCTGGAGTGTATCGAGCGTTATAAACTGCTATTGTTAACCATACCGATTCAAGAAGCGCATGAACCGTTGTATATTGCTTTCCATGATGGATTGGAGCATGCGATTCGATTGTCAACAATTTATAATGGTTGTTAAAAAGACCTTGTTGTTTTTCCGTAGGCGTTCGTTCTGTTATAATGAATGCTTAAAGAAGCGGAAAAAAGGTGAAGCAATTGAATATGTTATGGACAATTTTATTTATGGCAGTCATTGGTGCGATTATTGGTGGATTTACCAACCATTTAGCAATTAAAATGTTGTTTAGACCGCATGCACCAAAATATATTGGGAAGTGGCGCGTACCGTTTACCCCAGGCTTAATTCCTAAGCGTCGTGATGAACTCGCGACACAGCTTGGTCGAACGGTAACGAATTATTTATTAACACCAGAAACATTCAAAAAGAAGTTATTAACACCTAAAATTGAAGCGAAAGCAGAACAATTTGTACAACAGAAATTGGAGGCGTATGTGTTAAAATCCGATCGCACACTCGAACAGTGGGGAGAACTTGCTGGCATCGACAGTGTTGCAGAAAAAGCGGAAGAAAAAATATTGGACATTATGGACGCACAATTAGCTCATATTAAAACGCGCATCACTTCCGGTTCGATTGAAGAAGTCGTGCCAGAAAATTGGTTAGTAGAAGCGGAACGAAAAATTCCAGAAGTAAGTAGCTATATTTTAGAGCAAACGGAAAGTTATTTTCAATCATATGATGGGAAAATGATGTTGAAAAAACTCATTGACGATTTTTTAGCTTCAAAAGGAACGCTTGGTGGCATGATTAATATGTTCATCGGCGATTCAGACACGCTCGTCAGTAAAGTGCAAAAAGAAGCTTTGAAATTCGTCGCTGCCCCTGGAACGAGAATGATGTTGAATAATTTACTGCAAACAGAATGGGAAAAGTTGAAGAAACGTCCTGTTGAAGAATTATTGGCAGATTTTGATTGGGATGGGTTATTTAATCCGATTAAAGACTATATTCAAAAAGAGCTAGCACTTGAAAGTCGACTGCAAAAGCCTTTAGCTGCTTATTGGCCGACTGCATCAGAATGGACACGCGAAAATTTAACACCGAAACTGATTCGATTTGGCTTTGAACAAGCGGAAGTTCAATTGGAAAACTCTTTACGCAAGCTTAAGTTAGATGATATGGTTAAAGAGCAAGTCGATTCTTTCCCAGTCGATGTTTTAGAAGACTTAGTGCTTGGTATTTCAAAACGTGAATTTAAAATGATTACCGTTTTAGGTGCTGTACTTGGTGGTGCAATTGGAATCGTACAAGGAATTATTGTCTTGTTGACAACTTAAATTTTAGGAGGAACTAGGATGACTGTTAATATTTATGATGATTTAAACGCATTAGAAGCAACATTAAGAAAAACGGAAGCTTACGCAAACGTGCAAGATGCTTTAGAAGTGCTCCATTCAGATGAGGAAGCGACGAAAGCATTTATGGCATTCCGTGAGTTACAAGTGAATTTCCAAGAGAAACAAATGCGCGGTGAAGAGTTAACGGAAGAAGATTTAGCACAAGCTGAATCCATTACACAAGCTGCACAAGAAAATCCAAAAATCATTGCGCTATTGGAGTCTGAAAAAAAATTAAGTGAAACACTTGATGAAATTAACCGCGTGTTAATGAAATCAATCCAAGATTTATACGAAAAGTATTAAGTTATGAACACAACAAAGCCACCTTTGGACTTTGTTGTGTTTTTTAATTGTGAAAGAATAGGTTTATCTTAAAGAAATTTGTTACAATGTGTAAGAAATATATTATAAAGGTTGGAGACCATGCAAAAAATTAAAATAGAGCAAGCATTTGCTGAAGATTGGGTTCGCATGTTTGCACATCTTGCGAATTTATTTTTCGAGCAATGTGACATTATAAAAGAGCCTCATGAAGATGCAATGGAAGTTTCTTTCAGTATTGAACGACTTCCAAATGACCAAATTATGGGGGCGGCCATTTTACAAGCTAATGGTAACAAGTATGAAGCGACTTTTTCAGAACAAGCAATAATTGGGGATGAAAAAGTGGTGAAGCGTCAATTGAAAAGAGTTCATTCTCATGTCTTTTTAGAAGTGTTAGAACAAGCTACGGGAATGAAACAGTCTTGGGGAATTTTAACAGGCATTCGCCCAATGAAGTTGTATCATAAATACCGTCAAGAAGGACAAAATGAAGAGCAGGCGATTGAAAATTTAATGACCAACTACCGTATCTCACGTGAGAAAAGTGAGTTATTAGCAACGATTGCTGATGTTCAATTAAAGGCAGTGCCTGATTTATATCGTTTGAAAAATGAAGTGAGCATTTACATCGGCATTCCTTTTTGCCCGACAAAATGTGCGTATTGTACATTCCCGGCATTTGCCATTCGCCGTGCAAAAGGTCGAGTAGATTCCTTTTTAGATGCACTTCATGAAGAAATTCGTGAAATGGGTGCTTGGTTAAAAGAGCGAGATATGAAAATTACGACAGTTTATTTTGGCGGCGGCACACCGACATCTATTGAAGCTGATGAAATGGATGCTTTATATGAAACGATGTTTGAAGCTTTTCCACATATGGAAACTGTGCGTGAAATTACAGTGGAAGCAGGACGACCAGATACGATTACACCAGCGAAAATCGATGTGTTGAAAAAATGGGGCATCGACCGCATTAGTGTGAATCCGCAATCCTATACGGATGAAACGTTAAAAGCGATCGGTCGCCATCATACGGTACAAGAGACGATTGACAAGTTTTGGTTGTCACGTAATATGGGCATGAAAAATATTAATATGGACTTAATTATCGGCTTACCGAATGAAGGCTTAGAAGAGTTCGAGCATTCCTTAGCTGAGACAGAAAAAATGCAGCCTGAATCTTTAACGGTGCATACTTTATCCTTTAAACGTGCTTCTGAAATGTCCCAAAACCGTAATCGTTATCAAGTAGCGGACAGATACACTGTAGAGAAAATGATGAAGCGCGGGGAAGAGTGGACGAAAGACAATGGCTATGTTCCATATTATTTATATCGTCAGAAAAATATTTTAGGTAACTTGGAAAATGTTGGCTACTCGAAACCGAGTGAGGAGAGCATTTACAACATTATCATTATGGAAGAAGTGCAAACCATTATTGGGATTGGCTGCGGTGCATCGAGTAAATTTATCGATCCAACGACAGGCAAAATTACACAATTTTATAACCCGAAAGATCCAGCAGCGTACGTAATGGCTTATGAAGAATCAATCGATAAGAAACTTCAACATTTAAACGCGATCTTTCCAGCAAATGAAAGTGCAGTCAACGAATGACGAGCACTTTTTTGTTAGAGAGAAGGAAGATTGAGTGAATTTCAGCAGCTGAATGCTGGGATGTGAGATTTCCTTTAGAAGTAGAGGAGTGGCTGAGAGTTGATTCGATCATTCGCGGGAAAGATTCAATCACTTTGGAGATGAATTCATCGTTCAAGCGGAGGATTCGACCACTCACGAAAACAATTCATCGTTAAAAAAATTAATTCACCGTTCAGGAAGAAGATTCGATCGTTCGCGAAATTAATTTGCTGTTTAAGAGGAAGCTTTTATAAAAAAATTATAGGCTAGTTATTTTTCAGCAATTTGATACAACAAACTTTAAAATAAAAAAGGATTCTTGCAAAAAAGGTCGAATAAGAAAGAGTGAATGGCTATTCATTTTTGAGAAGGGGTGGAGAATTTGACGTATCAAACGATTGAATTAACAAAAGAGGGGCGTTTAGCAACTTTAACATTAAATCGTCCGAATGCGATGAATGCAATGGATGATGTCATGATGAAAGAATTAGCGGAAGCATTCGAAAGTTTACAAACAGATGAAAGTGTACAAGTATTACTCATTCACGGTGCTGGAAAGGCATTTTCAGCAGGCGGAGATATTAAGAAAATGGTTGATCCAAATAGTCCGCTCGATATTTCGGCTGCAATGGTCGATGTGTCAAGACTCGCAAAAGCTTTGTATAGCTTGCCACAAATTACGATTGCGTCTGTCCACGGCGCGGCTGCAGGTCTTGGATTTAGTATGGTACTTGGTTGCGATATGATTATCGCCGAAGAAAATAGTAAATTGGCGATGAATTTTATTGGCATCGGCTTAGTTCCTGATGGGGGCGGACATTTCTTCTTAAAAGAACGTGTCGGGGTGCCAAATGCGAAGAAAATCATTTGGACAGGAAAAGTAATGGAAGCAAAAGAGGCAAAGGCAATTGGGTTAGCTGATGAAGTAGTGCCTGATGGGCAAGCACTTGATGCTGCGAAAGGCTATGCAAGTAAATTATTAGCCTCTCCAATTGCGGCGATGATTGAAACGAAGAAAATTTTGCATGCTACGAAGCTAGAAGAACTTGAGCAAATTTTAGCTGCTGAATCTGAATCACAACCTCGAATGCGCAAAACGACAGATCATTTAGAAGGCATTAAAGCATTTGTGGAGAAGCGTAAACCAGCATTTATCGGTAAATAATACAATTCGAGCCACGTAAAAAATCCGGCATGCACTTCAAACGGCATGTCGGATTTTTTATGTTTTACTTATTTTTTAATATTTTCTCGCCAATTAAAATCGCCTTGCTCAATTGATTTTAATAGTAGTTCAGCCGTTGTACTATTTGTTGCGAGTGGAATTCTGTACACGTCGCATAGTCTTAACAATGCACTAACATCTGGCTCATGTGGTTGTGCAGTTAGTGGATCTCTGAAAAAGAAAATTAAATCTAGCTCGCCAGTTGCGATTTTGGCACCGATTTGTTGGTCTCCTCCGAGTGGTCCAGACATTAAACGTTCGATGTTTAACTCGGTTTCGCTCATTATTCTTTTTCCAGTTGTACCAGTGGCATATAATTTATGCATTTTGAAAAAACTTTCATAGGCTATCGCAAAATTCACCAGTTCATCTTTTTTCTCATCATGTGCAATTAGCGCGATTGTTAATTCCATCATAGCACCTCATTCGTCCTCTAAATTATTGTCGAAACTTCATCTTAGCTATGAAATAATACTAGTTTTCCAGTAGGTGAAACAAGGCGATGTGTTGTTTCGATTAAATTTTTTTCTTCCAACACTGCTTGTCCCTTTTGTTTTGCATCCTCATCATTTGTCGCTTCAATTGACTCGTCAATGATGCAAGTTCCATTTTTTTCATACGCAGTTAATTTGTATACTTTCATCGTTAACTCTCCCCCATTCCTTCGTATTTTCATTATACTATGAAAACATTGAAATTTGAAATCTTTATCGGTGAACTTTTGTAAAGATTCGTCTTGTATATGATTTTATAATATTAACTTCACTTTTAGAGCTCTGAATTTAGACTATATCAAGCTAAAATAGGTTCAAGGAAAATGAGATTAATACCCAAAAGCTGTTCATTTATGTTAAAATAAGAACAAATATTCGTTCTTTAGGAGGTGGCTGTTTTGATTGAGATTCGTTTTTTACATGCAGCAGACTTGCATTTAGATACGCCCTTTAAAGGGATGGCACATTTACCAGAAAGACATTATCAAATATTACGAAATAGTACGTTTCAAGCTTTTGACAACTTGATCCAGTACGCACTCGAGTCGCAACCAGATTTCGTCGTCATTGTCGGTGATTTATATGACGGACAGGAGCGTAGTTTACGTGCACAATATGCGTTTCAAGAAGGTATGAAAAAATTACACGAAGCATCTATTCCAGTATTTTTGAGTTATGGCAATCATGATCATTTGAGTGGTAAGTGGACGCGCTTTGATTTACCTGATAATGTGCATGTTTTTGAATCCAAAGTGGAAAGAAAAATGATTACGGTAAGAGGAGAAGCAGTTCATCTTTACGGCTTTAGTTATCCGAAAAGGCATGTAGAAGAAGCGATGATCGAGCATTATCCAGTTGCAGCGGAAGAAGAAGAGGTTCACATTGGACTGTTACATGGAAGTGTTGAAGGGGATAAAGCGCATGCAGTTTATGCACCGTTTACGAAAGGTGAGTTACTAGCAAAGCAATATGATTATTGGGCACTCGGTCATATTCATACACGTCAACAATTACATCATACACCTCCGATTGTTTATCCTGGAAATCTCCAAGGCCGACATCGTCATGAAAATGGTGAAAAAGGATTTTATGACGTTACCTTGTCAAAACAACAAGTACAAATGGAATTTCAACGAGCAGCCGCTATTTTATATGAAAAAGTTCAAATATCATGTGCAGGCATTCGTCATGCTGGGGAGTGGTTTGAACTTTGTACAGACCAATTATTACCATACGCTGACGGGCGAGAAGGGGTCATCGTGTCATTAGAAGTGGTAGATTTAGATGAACAAGCGATGCAATTATTGAATCAATCAACCGAAGAAGAATGGCGACTGACATTAAATGACCGATTGGAAGCGACAGACGCATTCGTATGGGTAAGTCATCTTCGAATTGAACGCCGCCAGCTAACAGAACAGGATGAAGCCGCTATTTTAAATCCTGTAATGGAAATTATGGAGCATTGGACAAATGAAGAATGGTACGAGCATTTGAAAGAATTATATCAAGACGCTAAAAGTTTAAATTATTTGGAACAGCTGACAGAGGAAGATTTCCAAGACATTAAAAACAAAGCATATGAGCAATTACGTCTTGAACTTGCAGATAGGAAGTGATGCTATGCAATTGACGAAATTGGTCATTTTCGGTTTTGGTAAACATGAAGATAAAACGATTGAACTTGAAGCGGGTGTCAATGTTTTATATGGCTATAATGAAGCTGGTAAGACGACGATTCAACAGTTTATTTTGCATATTCTTTTCGGTTTTCCATCGCGTGGAAGTCAACTACTGCGTTATGAACCAAAGTCGGGTTCAAAATACGGTGGTCAAGTCCATTTACAAGACGAAGAGTACGGCGATTGTATTGTCGAAAGAGTGCGTGGGAAGTCTAGCGGAGATGTGACGGTATATACGGAAGATGGTAGACAAGGCGATGAGGCTTTTCTTGCCAAACTGTTGCGCCATTATGACCGAGCGACTTTTGAATCGATCTTCTCCTTTTCATTATTACAATTACAAGGTTTCGACAAAATGGATGAAAAGCAATTAAGTCGTACATTATTGGCATCGGCAACGACAGGTTTTGATGATTTACTCCGCATTGAAGACCAGGTGAATAAAGAAAAAGGAGCACTTTACAAGCGAAAAGGGAAAAATCCACTTGTCAATCGGCAACTTGAAAAAGTGCAACTTGCGGAAGAATCATTACAAAAAGCACGTCAGAAAACGGCACAGTATGAACCAACAATTGCTAAATTACAAGCGTTAGAAGAGAGATTTGGTGAATTACGAGCTGAGCAAAAAGAAGTGAATAAGCAACTCGAACAGTTAAAAATTCAACAACAACTTCAACCGCTTCAATTTAAAAGAAAACAGTTAGGAGATCAACTCGCTACAAAGCAACAGAAAGGCTTTCCAATAGACGGCATTCAACGGTACGAGGCATTACGTTATCAATACGATGAAGTAGACGCATCCATTACAGCGTTAGAAAAGAATTTACAAGAACTACCGCAAATTGATGAAGCCTCCAATCTGGACGAACAGCATCAACGGCTTGAGCAACAACTAGCAAAAGAAGCTGAATGGCATCGGCTGAATTCAAGCATCGCTGCAATGCACGGAGAAATTCGTGAACTTCAACAACAAATTTCCAAATTAAAAGCGAGATTAGGTATTCATTCTGAATCAAGTGAAGAGGTGCTTTACGAGGCAGATGTATCTTTACAAAAAGAGCAAGAAATGTATACATTAATGGAACAGTACCAACAATGCGAACGAGAATTTGACGATACAGAAGCTTCTAAGATGCAGTTGGAAAATGACCTTGTTTTAACTAGAAAGAAAAAGGATTTATTACAAGAGCCAACGATGGAAGAGCGAGAAATTGCAAGAAGTTGGCCAACATTTCAGCAACAATATCGTGATGCAGTCGCTGAAAAGAATGCACATGAAACGCAGAAAAATCAGTTAAAAATAGTGGCGATCATCATCGCTTTAATGATATCGGTTTATACGATTACCGCACTTCTTAATCAGCAATATACACTTTTATTCATCACTGTAATTGGTGTTGGTATTTTGGGCGGATGGTTGTACCGAAAATCTAGTGGGCAAAGTTTCAAAGAACAACAATCCATTATGAAGAAATACAAGCAACAAGCTGGACAATATGAAAAAATTGCCGAGGAAGTCCGTGTGTATGATGAGGAATCAGCCCAAGTACGACGAGATTTAGCGAAGTATGAAGAGCAATTCAATGTGTTAGAAGTGCATAAAAAAGCATTGGAACATGAATTACTTGGGATTAAACAGCAATTGCAGCAGTTTTTACAGCAATACAATATACCAGAGGTGCCATCTGTACAATTAGTTCCTGAATTATTTAGAATGATTCGTGCATTACAAGAGCATTTGCGTCAATATGCACAATACCAACAATCGTATTTTGTAGCTCAAGAAAAATTAGCAAAATGGCTAGATTCATTAGCAGTTTTATTAGAAAAGCCTGTGACATCAGAAAATGCTTATGAGCTAATTCGAGCCCGCTATTATGAAGTACGACAACTACAAGAGCAACAAGTCGTTGTTAAGCGTCAACAGCAACAACTTGAACAAAGTATTCAAGAGAAAAAAGCTTTACGTCATACATTGGCGACGCAGCAACGAGCTTTATGGAATGAAGCACAAGTTTCGACTGAAGAAGGGTATTATCAAGCTTATGAAGAACAAAAGGAGAAAGCGGCATTACAAGATGCTCTTTTGCATATAACAGAACAGTTGGCAGCTTATGAAGATGTAGAGATGAATTGGACACTCTCGCAAACGGATGTTCAAGTTACAATGAATCAATTACGAGACCAACTACAAGAAATACAGGAAGAACAAGAAACATTAAGAGCAAATAAAGCCCAATACCTTCATACGATTCAAGCATTACAAACGGATGAACAATTGGGAGAATTAGCTCAAAAATCGGCGGTAGAACAAGCCAATTTAAATGAACTCACTCAACAATGGGCGGTCAAACAAGTGATGGCAACAGCGATTGAACAATTTATGCGTACGTTAAAAGAACAAAGATTTCCAGAAGTATTAGCGACTTCAGCAGAAATATTTAGTAAATTAACTGGGGGGCGTTATAAGCAATTACAAATTACAGATCAAGGACTATTCGAAGCGGTTATGGCATCGGGTGAAACGATGCCAATTATTGAATTAAGCCAAGCAACAAAGGAACAAGCCTACTTAGCTTTACGTTTTGCATTGGCAATTGCAGTTCACGAGCATGCACCGTTTCCAATAATTGTCGATGATCCATTTGTACACTTTGATGAACGACGACTTTCGCATATAATTAAAGTAGTGGAACAATTAACAACGCATCAATTTATTTATTTTACTTGTCATAAAGAAATGACAACATGTTGGACGAACGCAAAAGTTTATCATTTGGAAAGTGAAAAAGGAGCGAGTATATCGTGAAGAAATTACTAGAACACCAAGTTGGCGAAACAGTTGATATGTATTTAATGATTAAGCAAGCAAATACGGGCGTAACGACAAAAGGTAGCCCTTTTATGACGGTTATTTTACAAGATAAAAGTGGAGACTTGGAAGCAAAGTTATGGGATACGACGGATACGCATGTAGAAACGTATCGTGCAGGCACAATTGTTAAAGTAGGTGGAGATGTACATGAGTATCGCGGGAAAAATCAATTGCGCATTAAAAGCATTCGACCTGCGAAGGAAGAAGAGGGTGTGACTTTAGCAGATTTAATTCCAGCAGCTGAAAAAGGTAAAGAACAATTATTTGAAGAAATGATGGGCTTTTTCTTTGAAATGCAAAATCCACATATTCAAAGAATTACGCGTCATTTACTGAAAAAGCATGAAGCAGCATTTAAAACGTATCCTGCGGCGACGCGTAATCATCACGATTATGTCTCAGGTTTAATTGATCACGTCGTTTCAATGTTGAATTTAGGGAAGTCAATTGCTGAATTGTATCCAACTTTAAATAAAGATTTATTATACGCAGGCATTATCTTACACGATATTGGAAAGGTCATTGAATTATCCGGTCCAATTGGCACGCAATATACAGTGGAAGGAAATTTAATCGGTCATATATCCATTATGGTAAGTGAAATTGAAAAAGCAGCGGTCGAGTTAGGCATTGAAGGAGAAGAAGTCATGCTCTTGCAACATCTCGTTTTAAGTCATCACGGGAAAGAAGAGTGGGGCAGCCCGAAACGTCCAATGATAAAAGAAGCGGAAATCCTGCATTATATTGATAATATTGATGCGAAGATGAATATGTTAAATCGTGCATTAGCCCAAGTGAAACCTGGAGAGTTTTCAGAACGTATTTTTGCGATGGATAACCGAGCGTTTTACAAACCGACGTTTGAGTAAGTAAGTTTAAGTTAGACATTAAAAATGCACATGCAGCCAGTGAAATAGGCTTTGCATGTGCATTTTTTTGTAAATCGAAAAGTAAGAGCTTGAAGTTTCTTGGTTTAGAACAGTAGCTACTTTTTAGTGGAGGAGATGTTTGAAGAAGAAAGTTCGCTTAGTACGGAAATCGTTTTACCTGTAACGCAAGCAGTTGAACTTGTAACACAACGAGTCGCACCTAGAACGCAAGCCAAGCAGTCCAACTTGTAATGTAACCACCACAACCTATTACAAAACCCTCACCAACTTCCAACCCTCACACTTTTACTTATTCTACTGCATACTCATCTAATGCTTTGTTTAAATCTTCGTCCATAATTTCAGCATCGATATTTGCAAGTAAGGTTTTAATTTTTGCTTTGAATTTTTGATCGTAAAGGTTATTTTCAATATCTGTACGCAATTCATCAATTGATTGCGTCACTTCTTTTTCACGTTGTTCTAACACTTCGATAATATGATAACCGAAGCTTGATTTAACAGGCTCACTAATTTCGTTAACGTCTAATTCAAAAGCGACATCGTCAAATTCTTGAACCATCTTGCCAGGAGAGAACCAACCGAGATCGCCACCTGTTTTCTTACCTACTGGCTCAATCGTATTTTCTTTCGCTACGTCTGCAAAATTGGCACCGTCTTTAATTTCTTGAATTAATTTTTCAGCAGTCTCTTTATCTTCCACTAAAATATGACGTGCATGAACTTCTTTTTTCATTTTTTCGTAAGCTGCTTCGACTTCTTCATCCGTTACATCGTCTAAAGAAGCAATCACTTTTTGTTGTAGCAATTGATATTTTAATTGATTTTTAAAGAAAGCTTCCGACATATTTTTTTGCTCTAAATAAGCATCGAATTGGTCGCCATATACAGACTTTTGATTTTCGAATGCTTCTTCTAATTCATCATCTGTTACTTCAAACTCACTTTCTATTGCAAGTTTGATAATTAAATTTTCCAATACATCCGTCCCGATTGCTTCTTTCATTTCTAAATAAAAATCTTCTTTTGTAATATTCCCCTCTTTTGTAACAACAAGTACATCTTCATTTTTCTCTTGCTCGGCTGTTTGGCATGCACCGAGTAATAAAATTGAAGATGCTAATACACCAGCTAACATTCTTTTGTTCATAATGATTTTCTCCCTTGTAAATAATATCCGACAGTTTCTAATATAGCATAAATTCTGAAGGAAAATAAGCAGCATGTGAGAAAGGCCTAAACATAAAAGGGGTAGTTACATACGATAAAGAAGAGAGGAGGTGCTACAATGGGTGGCGGATATAATCAAGGTTCATATGGATCTGGCTTTGCGCTCATCGTTGTGCTGTTTATTTTGCTCATTATTGTCGGTGCCGCATATTACTACTAATAAGTACGAAAAAAGCCTGTTTTCCCTAATTGGAGAACAGGCTTTTCTTATAGTGCAAAATATACTTCAACAAAGAATGATAAAATTAAAATCGTTACGAGAATATTTACTGTACGATACACTTTTGGTTGTTTCTCTTCAGGGATTTCCCTTGATTCGCATAGCGCAAAAGTCATTCTGTTGATTTGATATAAATAAAACAATGAAAACAAAATTGTGATGATGAGGATCAAGTATTCCCCCTCCTTAAACTTATCTATACGTTATCATAACAGAACGATCGCTAAATTGAAATATTCAACTCTCATTTAAAAAGGTTCAGCCTTAGGTAACTTAGATAGTTTAATGCCACTTGGACATTCTTCGAAAGAGCTTTCTAAGTTATCAAACCCTTTTTCAAAGATCTCCATAAAATCATCCCCATAAATATTGCGTACGACAGACATCACTTCTAAAAACTCTGGGAATTTTCCATAAATATCTTTAATTGGAATCGAGCCGTCTAAAATTTCATGTTTCGTATCATAATAATGTTCATTCATTTCTAAAATGAGGTCTTCCCCTTTTTCAGTAACGAGCACGTATGTATTACGGCGATCATCTTCCTTTTTATAAAACTTCAGATATTCACGCTCTTCTAACTTTTTGGAAAAGTTAAACGCCGTTGAAACATGCATAACCCCGAACTTGGCAATATCTGAAATTGTAGCCCCTTGTAAATGATACGCAATCCATAAAATATGGTGTTCATTAATATTTAAATCATAAGGTTTAATCCATTGTTGCCAATCTTTTTCAACAGCTTTCCATAACGCTTTTGACAACTGTGCAATGCGTTGACTATAAATCATCGCATCTTTTAATGAGTACCTTTCTTCTGACATAAAATGTCCCCCCACTTTCCCCTTGAATGCATTTTCTATATTATAGCAAAAAAACAAAATAAAAAAAGTAAGAATTGAAAGTATTTTGGAATGAAAAGTTATTTTTGTATAAAGTTCTACACTTTTTTTTGAGTTTTCAGAGGAATTACATAACAAAAATGAGGCTGTGACAAAACCCGATGAAAATTAAAAAAGCGCATGAAATCAAATTTACAAACCTTGATTTCATGCGCTTTTCTTTTTGAACGGCCGGCAAGTTTCAATGATTTTTCTACTTATGTCCCAGCCTCATTTTATTTAGTCATTTGTAAAAATCGAACGCTCTAATTTCTCTAAAGAAATTTGAATGTCATGCAATTCTTTTTCTAATCTTTTTTTTATCGCATCTGGCGTTTCATCCCAATTTTCAATCGCATTTTTAAGCTGCTCGACTGTTTCAGGCATTTGCTCTTGAGCTTTATTAGACAACTTAGCAAAAGAACCTTTCAGTTTGTCAATGTTCCATTGCACGTCGCGAATTTGATCTTTCCACTCTGCACTAGCGGATTTCACAGTAGTTCTCATTTCACTACCAGATTTCGGTGTAGAATATAGGACGGTTACAGCAGATGCTACGGCACCCGTTAATAAGCCGGCAAAAAATGTTGACGCTTTCATATGAATGCACCTCTTTCTTTTTTACTATAAAGAATGTCTTTAATTGTATTAAACCATGTCATTTCTTATGGTGCAAATGATAAAGGTGTAAAATAAAAATTATTTATTGAAAAGTATTGTACAAGAAGGGAGATGGTATTTTATGGGAAAGTTACTTTCATTTTTAACTGTCATTTGAAAAACGAGCTGTTACAAAAGTAACTTTCCACTTTCACCAATTATTGAAGTTTTTCACGAATGGTTGCAGCAAGTTCTTGGATTTTTTCTGGTGTGTACTCATTTTGTTTTGGTTCCCAAGCATGTAAATTAAAACCGTCTGATTCATCATAACGTGGAATGAAGTGTAGATGATAATGAAACACCGTTTGTCCAGCAAGTGCACCATTATTTTGTAGTAAATTTAAACCAGCTGGTTTGAACTCTTCTTTTAAAGCATTGGCAATTTTAGGTGCAGCAACGAAAAATTGTGCCGCATCTTCTTCAGAAAAATCGTAAATGTTTTCAATATGTTTTTTTGGAATTAATAAAACATGACCTTTCGTGACAGGCATAATGTCCATAAATGCATATACATGCTCATCTTCATAAATTTTTGCACTTGGAATTGTCCCCTCGATAATTTGACAAAAAATACAACTAGTCATATGCACACTCCCTTTCATCATTGTTTTTATTGTAGCATATAATTAAAATGCGACGTAATGAAATGGTAGAATATGCGTTTAAGTGATCGCAATGAAAATCCGTGTTAGAGGCCTTAATTTCTCAAGCATTCAGCCTGGCGAGAAATGTAGATAAAAAAGAAAGTAATTTGCTGTTATTTTTGGTACGATAAAAAGAAGAACGGAGGTAGGATATGGCAATTGTAAAATTAAACAATGTGACAGGTGGTTATTCTCGAAAACCGGTGTTACATGATGTGTCATTTGAAATTAATGAAGGTGAACTTGTCGGACTCATCGGTTTAAACGGTGCGGGGAAGAGTACGACGATTAAACATATTATCGGCTTAATGCATCCCCACCAAGGTGAGATTGAAATTAATGGTGTAACTTTTCAACAAAATTTAGAGAAATATCGCCAATCATTTTCTTATATCCCTGAAACCCCGATTTTGTACGATGAGCTAACTTTACAAGAACATTTGGAATTAACAGCGATGGCGTATGGTTTGGATCAAGCGGTATTTGAAGCGCGTTCAGCCAGCTTATTAAAAGAGTTTCGTATGGAAAAAAGATTGAAATGGTTCCCAGCCCACTTCTCTAAAGGAATGCGCCAAAAAGTAATGATTATGTGTGCATTTTTAGTGAATCCATCTCTTTATATTATTGATGAACCATTCGTAGGATTAGATCCAATCGGCATTCAATCTTTGCTCGCGCAAATGGAGACGCGTAAACAAGAAGGCGCAGCTGTGTTAATGTCGACGCATATTTTATCAACAGCTGAAAAATATTGTGACCGCATCATTTTATTACATGAAGGACGTGTACGAGCAGCAGGTACGATGGACGAGTTAAGAGCTGCTTTCCAAATGCCAACCGCGTCATTAGATGACCTTTATATTGCGATGACTGAGGATGAGTCAGATGAATAAACTGCAAGACATTTGGGGAACTCGATTTTTTCACTATATGCGTGAGTTTCAAAAGTATATGCAATATATTTTCACAGGGCATTTAGCAATCGTCCTCGTTTTTGCGATTGGGGCAGTTGGTTATAGTTATAGCGAATGGTTAAAAACAGTGCCAATTGATTTTCCAGCTGTGTTATTAGCGGCAATTGTGATTAGTTTAGGACTTGTTTTTTCATCGCCAACAACTTTATTAAAAGAAGCTGATATGGTGTTCTTTTTACCGTTGGAACAACATTTACCGGCTTATATGAAGAAAGCTTTAAAATGGACAACGGTCTCGCAATTACCATTACCACTTATTTTATATATTGTTGCACTCCCTTTATTATCAGCGACAAATGCAGCGTCCCCGTCCGAATTGGGGTGGCTCGCGCTATTTATCGTCGTGTGGAAATGGTTGTCTGTAGACACCGAGTTTGCGGTACATTTTGCAACAAGCGGAGAAAAAGTTTGGTTAGATCGTTTCATTCGTTTTATCATTGTTGCGGCTTTCATTTATTTTTGGTTAAGCCCAATGTTTTATTTAATACTCATTCCAGCAATTATTTTCGCAGTTTATGCAAGTTACTGGAAACGTCAAATGGCAGCAAAACCATTTCCATATGCACATTTTATTCAAGTTGAACAAAATCGAATGATGCGTTTTTATCAATTTGCCAATTACTTTACAGACGTCCCGCATGTGAAAGGGGCGATGAGTCGACGCAATTGGTTAGCACCGTTCATGGTCAAAGCGACATTTAATCGCCGCGATACACAACGTTATTTAGTACAAAGAACGTTTTTCAGAACAGATGATATGTTTCGTTTATGGATTCGTTTAACGCTTATTTTAATGTTTGGTGTTTACTTTATTTCAATTCCAATCGCCGCGATGATTTTTGTAGCGGTCTTGTCATTTGCGACAGCACTGCAATTAATTTATGCATTTCGAGTCGGAGAAGTGTTTAGAATGGACATGCTTTATCCAATCGATGCCTCAACGAGGATGCAAGCCATTCGCCAAACAGTTCAAAGAGCACAATGGGTACAAACTCTATTCGTCGCGTTAACAGCACTCTTTACATTCGGATTTTCCGTAACAACACTCGGATTACTCATCATCCATATGATTGTGTCAGAGTTAACAATTCGTTTCGTAAAATCAAAAGATTAATAAGGAAAGACAAAGTAGAATACTGCTTTGTCTTTTTTCTTAGTGGGAGAGAAGTGCGAGTTGATGATTTTTAGCAGATGAGCGCTCAACACTTTATTGTTTTGGGTATTGGATGAGGGGTTTTGAAGTGGATTCGCCGTTCGAGAGAAAGATTCGCTCGTTCCAGAGATTAATTCGCCGCTCAAAGAAATGATTCAATCATTCACGGCAAAGATTCAGCGTTAAAAAATTTAATTCGTCGTTCAGAAGAAAGATTCGATCACTCATTGGAATAATTCGCCGTTTAAGAAATAAATTTGTCCAAATCCTAACATTAACATAAAATTCTAAATTAACTTGCAAATGGTAGCGGTTATTTTATATAATAAAGGAAAGGCATCAGAGGTGATTAATATGGAGAAGGAATATTCATTTACTGAATTACTAAAAGCACTTAATCGCAACAAAGAAGATGCACATGCGGGACGGTTATTAAATGAAATTTATATGGACCTTTTTTTAAAGCGCCTTCATCGAGAGCAAACGAAAAAACGTTTACTACTTTATATTGATGACGCTTTAGATCGAAGAGACGAATATGCTTTTCGACACTACACAGAACAATTAATGTTATTTCAAGATTGCCAATAGCCCATGCTTACTTTTAAAGTACATGGGTTATTTTTTTGTGTTTCAGCATACCCAAAATCCAACACTTTAAAACGTACGTTCTATTTTTCTCGTAATTTGAGTTTGAGTATGGTAAGCTACTTATACTTATTCATTGGAGGGGACCGTCATGGAAAAATTTGAATTACAAGCCCCATATGCTCCAGGAGGAGATCAACCTACAGCGATTAAACAGCTGATTCAGGGGGTACAAAATCATGAAAAACATCAAACTTTACTAGGGGCAACAGGAACGGGAAAAACTTTCACAGTATCCAATGTTGTCACTGAAATTAATAAACCAACTTTAGTCATTGCCCATAATAAAACATTAGCGGGTCAATTATATAGTGAATTTAAAGAGTTCTTTCCAAATAACGCAGTCGAATATTTCGTCAGTTATTATGATTATTTCCAACCGGAAGCTTATGTTGCGCATACAGACACCTATATCGAAAAAGATGCCAGCATTAATGACGAAATCGATAAATTACGTCACTCCGCAACATCTTCTTTATTTGAAAGACAAGATGTGTTGATTGTTGCATCAGTCTCCTGTATATACGGTCTTGGTTCGCCAAAAGAATATCGGGACATGGTCGTATCTGTTCGTAGTGGAATGGAAATTCAACGGGATGAGCTACTTAGAAAATTTGTCGGCATTCAATATTCCCGTAATGATTTAAATTTCATTCGTGGAACGTTTCGAGTCCGCGGCGATGTGGTAGAAATTTTCCCAGCATCGCGTGATGAAAGATGTATTCGCATCGAATTTTTTGGGGATGAAATTGATCGCATTCGAGAAGTAGATGCATTAACAGGTGAAATACTAGGTGAACGTGATCATGTAGCAATTTTCCCAGCATCCCACTTCGTTACCGGAGAAGAAAAGATGCAACTCGCCATTCAAAATATTGAAGTGGAATTAGAAGAGCGCTTAGAAAATTTAAAAGCTGACAATAAATTATTAGAAGCACAGCGTTTAGAACAAAGAACGCGTTATGATTTGGAAATGATGAAAGAAATGGGCTTTTGTTCTGGTATTGAAAACTATTCGAGACATTTAACGTTACGCCCACCAGGAGCAGCACCATATACATTATTGGACTATTTTCCAGATGACTTTTTGCTCGTTGTGGATGAAAGTCATGTTACATTACCGCAAATTCGTGGTATGTATAATGGAGACCAAGCACGTAAACAAGTATTAGTTGATCATGGTTTCCGTTTACCTTCAGCACTGGATAACCGTCCATTACGTTTTGAAGAGTTTGAACAACGTGTTCGCCAAGCGATTTATGTATCAGCGACGCCAGGACCGTATGAAATTGAACACACACCAAAAATGATTGAACAAATTATCCGTCCAACAGGTTTACTAGACCCAGTTATTGAAGTGCGTCCGATTGAAGGTCAGATTGATGACTTATTACATGAAATTCAAATGCGAATTGATAAAAATGAACGGGTACTCATTACGACCTTAACGAAGAAAATGTCCGAAGATTTGACCGATTATTTAAAAGAAATAGGCATTAAAGTTCAATATTTACATTCAGAAATTAAAACATTAGAACGGATTGAGATTATTCGCGAGTTAAGGCTCGGCACATATGATGTATTAGTCGGGATTAACTTACTAAGAGAAGGGCTCGACATTCCAGAAGTATCGCTCGTGACGATTTTAGATGCCGATAAAGAAGGTTTTTTACGTTCGGAACGTTCGCTCATTCAAACGATTGGTCGTGCTGCGCGAAATTCGAATGGACATGTCATTATGTATGCAGACAATATGACGGATTCGATGGAAAAAGCGATTAATGAGACGCAAAGACGTCGAGAAATTCAAATGGCGTATAACGAAAAACATGGCATTACGCCGCAGACGATTAAGAAAGACATTCACCAAGTTATCCGCGCGACAGAAGTGGCGGAAGAGCGTGAAACGTATTTAGCAAAAATTACACATGGTAAGAAATTAACGAGAGATGAAAAAGCATCGATTTTAACTGTTTTAGAAAGAGAAATGGAAGAAGCAGCGAAAGACTTACAATTCGAACTTGCGGCTGAGTTAAGAGATGCGATTTTAGAATTAAAAGCGGAAAGGTGACAGTTGATGAAAAATAAAGAAATCATCATACAAGGTGCACGTGCACATAATTTAAAAAATATAGATGTCCAAATCCCAAGAGATGAACTTGTTGTTATTACAGGATTATCAGGTTCGGGTAAATCTTCACTTGCGTTTGACACAATTTATGCAGAAGGGCAACGTCGTTATGTGGAATCATTATCTGCTTATGCGCGCCAGTTTTTAGGGCAAATGGAGAAACCAGATGTCGATGTCATTGAAGGATTATCACCTGCGATTTCGATTGACCAAAAAACGACGAGCCGAAATCCACGTTCGACAGTGGGAACAGTCACGGAAATTTATGATTATTTACGTCTATTATATGCCAGAGTTGGGAAGCCAATTTGTCCAAATCACGGCATTGAAATTACTTCTCAAACAGTAGAACAAATGGTAGACCGTTTAAAAGAACTACCTGAAAGAACACGTCTTCAAGTGCTTGCCCCAATCGTCAAAGGACGTAAAGGAACGCATGTGAAATTATTCGAGGACGTGCGTAAAGAAGGCTATGTCCGCGTGCGTGTTAATGGCGAGACGATGGATTTAGACGATAATATCGAATTGAATAAAAATAAAAAGCATTCGATTGAAGTTGTCATCGACCGGATTGTCATGAAAGATGATATTGATAGCCGGTTGAGTGATTCATTGGAAGCGGCTTTAAGACTTGCGGATGGCACAGTATTAATCGATGTCATTGACGGGGAAGAGCTATTATTTAGCGAACACCACGCTTGTCCATTATGCGGCTTTTCAATTGGTGAATTAGAACCGCGTATGTTTTCATTCAACAGCCCATTTGGAGCATGTGGTGAATGTGACGGGCTCGGTACAAAGCTAGAAGTCGACCCAAAATTAGTGATGCCAGACGATTCATTAACTTTATTAGAACACGCAATGGCACCGTGGGAACCGACGAGTTCACAATATTATCCTGAATTATTGAAAACAGTTGCCAAGCATTTTGGCATTCCAATGGATGTACCTGTTCGAGATTTACCAAAAGAACAATTGGATAAAATTTTATATGGTTCAGGTGATGAGAAAATTCGTTTTCGTTATACGAATGAATTTGGTGGAACGCGTGATAGCGATATTTTATTTGAAGGGGTTATGGCAAATGTTGCGCGTCGTTTTCATGAAACAGCTTCAGATTATGTACGTGAACAAATGGAAAAATATATGGCGGTTCGACCATGCCCAACTTGTAAAGGCTATCGCTTAAAAGAAGAATCTTTAGCGGTCAAAGTGAATGGACAGCATATTAGCGAAGTAACAGAGAAGTCCATCGTTGAAGCAAATGACTTCTTCCAAAATTTAGCACTTTCCGAAAAAGATGCGCAAATTGCGGCACTCATTTTAAAAGAAATTGCGGAACGTCTCGGCTTTTTAGTGAATGTTGGGTTGGATTATTTAACATTATCTCGTGCGGCAGGTACTTTATCAGGTGGGGAAGCACAGCGCATTCGACTGGCCACGCAAATTGGCTCAAGGCTTACGGGCGTGTTGTATATTTTAGACGAACCTTCCATCGGCTTACACCAACGAGACAATGATCGCTTAATTGAAACGTTGAAAAATATGCGCGACATCGGCAATACTTTAATCGTCGTCGAGCATGATGAAGATACGATGCTTGCTGCAGATTACTTAATTGATATGGGACCTGGCGCGGGTGTTGACGGCGGTACCGTTGTTTCTGCTGGTACACCACAAGCTGTGATGAATGATCCGAATTCTTTAACAGGTAATTATTTAAGCGGAAAAAAATTTATTCCATTGCCAAGCGAAAGACGTCCTAAAGATGGTCGTAAAATTACGATTAAAGGTGCGGTGGAAAACAATTTGAAAAATGTTAAAGTTGATATTCCACTTGGGCAATTTATTGCAGTAACAGGTGTTTCGGGATCGGGTAAAAGTACGCTCGTCAATGAAGTGTTGTATAAAACATTAGCTCAGAAATTAAATCGTGCCAAAATATTACCTGGACAACATAAAGAAATTACAGGATTAGCAGAATTGGAAAAAGTGATTGAAATTGACCAATCTCCAATCGGTCGTACACCTCGTTCAAACCCTGCAACGTATACAAGTATGTTCGACGATGTACGAGACGTTTTTGCATCGACAAATGAAGCGAAAGTACGTGGTTATAAAAAAGGACGTTTTAGTTTTAACGTCAAAGGTGGTCGCTGCGAAGCTTGTCGCGGCGATGGCATTATTAAAATTGAAATGCACTTTTTGCCAGACGTTTACGTTCCATGTGAAGTTTGTCACGGGAAAAGGTATAACCGAGAGACATTAGAAGTAAAATACAAAGGTAAAAACATTTCTGACGTGTTAAATATGACAGTGGAAGATGCGCTCGTATTTTTTGAAAATATCCCTAAAATTAAGCGTAAACTACAGACGATTGTAGATGTCGGTTTAGGCTATATCAAATTAGGACAACCTGCCACGACTTTATCAGGTGGGGAAGCGCAACGTGTGAAACTTGCTTCAGAATTGCACAAACGTTCCAATGGCAAATCGATTTACATTTTAGATGAACCAACGACAGGACTGCATGCACATGATATTGCGAAGTTATTGACGGTACTTGAAAGATTAGTGGAAGCTGGCAATACCGTTTTAGTCATTGAACATAATTTAGATGTTATTAAAACAGTCGATCATATTATCGATTTAGGACCAGAAGGCGGAGATAAAGGCGGTCAGATTATTGCGACAGGTACACCTGAACAGATTATAAAAGTGAAAGAATCTTATACAGGGCAATATTTGAAACCAATTATTGAACGCGATCAAGAAAGAATGAAGGAACTTATTAAAAAAGCTGAAGATGAAATGAAATGAAACCTTTTTTAACTTCAATCGTATAAATAATAACGAATTGAAAATACTGATAGGGGAGGCGTAACAATGCAAGACAAAAGAAAAAGAATCTTAAAAATGTTAGAAGATGGCTCAATTTCAATGGATGAAGCACTTACGCTATTAGAACAGTTACAGAAGGACAATGAAGGTAGTTCATCAACAGAGCAGGCGGAAAAAGCACCTGTCACGCCATTAGTTCCAGAAGCACCAAAACAGCAGCAATCATCAGAGTCTACGACAGATGACACATCACAAGAAGGCTCTTCGAAACAATCTAAAAAAGAATCATCCATTGACGACTTTTTAGAGGAATTAAGGAAGGATTTCTCAACAGTTGGTGATCGTTTTATGCAATTTATGCAAACAGCTGTAGAAAAAGTGAAAGACATGGATTTCGAAGCACCTTTTGGTAAGTCATTTATTTTTAAACATCAAGTCGAACGACCATCAGAGGGTGTCGAGCAACTTACGGTTAATATTTCAAATGGTAATGTCACGCTACATGAAGCAGAAGGAACGTCAATTCAAGCCAGTTTTTCAATTAAAGGATATCATTCTCAAGAGGATGAAGAAACAGCAAAAAAAGAAATTCTCGATAAACTGATTTTCGCATTAGATGATGAACACTTGCATATTTCAAGCGATATGAAACTTGTTCAAGTCCATCTTGACTTGTATATTCCTAAAAAACAATATCGTTCATTAAAAGTAAAATTGGTAAATGGTTCATTCCAAGCCGATCAGCTAGATATGAAAGAAATTGGCGTTAAATCGACGAATGGTAAAATTAATTTAACGAAGTCTACTGCGGAAAAAGTTGAAGTTGAAACGGTCAATGGACAAATTTATTTGAATGACATTACAGCTGAAAAAGTAGAGACGGAAACATTAAATGGCCGTATTTACGTGGATGGAGAAATTGTGCAAGTAGAAGCTCAATCTTTAAATGGCAATATCGCATTGACGACAAAGAGCCCTAAAGCAAAGGGAATTGACGCTAAAACAATGAGTGGTTCTGTTGAACTGTACATCCCATCGACATTAGGCTTACAAGGCCAAATCATTTCTTCTATTGGCAAGTTAAACTTAAAGTTGGATGATATTCAAACAATTGCGGAACAAGAGCAGTTTTTACAACGCTCCATCCGATTTAAAAAAGATGTCCCTGATTCATCATCTGGGGCACTTCAAGTAAAAGGCGAATCAAAAACAGGCACAGTACATGTTTACTACAACGTATAAACTACGTGCATGCCTAGAAAAGCCACTATGCGAGTTTGGAAAGCATAGTGGTTTTTGGTGTGGAGAGAAAGAATATCGCTTTTGGTAGGAGGGATTTTACTAGGTAGAACTAATATCGTTTCAGGTAGTGAGCAAATCGTTCTAGATGACTCATCGCACTTCACTTCAGCTGGTGCAAAACAATCACCGCTTCAAAATAAAACTTTAAGTTACTAGCATTTAGCAGCGAAAAACTAGTAGCTAATTTTTCTACTTTACATTTATCCGTTGAATGCACTTTGAACTTTGGTGAATGTTCTTCAAACTTCGGTGAAACCGCTCAGAACTTGTGTGAATCCCGCCCAAATTTCGGGGAATCACATCCCCAACTCCCTTTATTTCATCCAACTTTTAAAAATAAGCCGATATTATTTTTTTGCCTTGGACTATTTGGTATGATGGAAAGATGATGAAATGAAAAGTACGATAGGTAGAGGTGGGAGACGATGGTAAATGTAACGGTCGAAGATGTTCAGCATTCTTTGCAACTGGAAATATGTGCAGGGAATGATGGCCTTCAAAGATTGGTCCAACAAAGTGATATTTACAGGCCGGGATTAGAAATGGCGGGTTTTTTTGATTATTATCCAGCGAGTCGAATTCAATTATTAGGAAAAACGGAATTATCTTTTTATGCATCTTTAACGGATGAGGAAAAAAAAGATCGCATGACGCGTTTGTGTTCTGAACGGACGCCAGCTATTATTGTTGCGCATGAAATGGAGCCGCCGGCAGAATTAATTCAAGCTGCAAATGAAGTAGGCATTCCGATATTGAAAACAGATATTAAAACGACACGTTTTTCTGTTATGTTGACCAACTATTTAGAAGGTCAGCTTGCACCAATGCAAACATTGCACGGAGTTTTAGTCGATATTTATGGGATTGGTGTGTTAATTACGGGAAGAAGTGGTATTGGGAAAAGTGAAACGGCACTTGAGCTCGTTAAAAGAGGGCATCGTCTTATCGCGGATGATTCAGTTGAAATTCGAGAGGTGTCGAAAAATGTTTTAATTGGTAGTGCACCAAAATTAATTGAGCATATGCTAGAGATTCGTGGAGTTGGCATTATTGATATCGTTAATTTATTTGGTGCGAGTGCGGTGAAGAGCGATAAGCGGGTCCTTCTCGTAATTGAACTGGAAATTTGGGATGAAAATAAAGTGTATGATCGTCTCGGATTAGATGAAAATAAAGTGAAGATTATGGGGACAGAATTAACAAAACTTGTCGTTCCAATGCGTCCTGGACGAAACGTTTCCGTTATTATTGAAGTGGCTGCAATGGATTACCGTATGAAACAACTCGGTGTCAATGCTGCGGAACAGTTTACGGAAAGATTGGCTAACGCAATTGATGCAAATCAAACGACAACGACAGAGGAGAACCAATAATATGTTTAGTTTATTAGCGATTGATCCCGTTGCCTTTTCAATTGGCAGTTTACCGATTCGGTGGTATGGCATTATTATCGCGACGGGAATTGTCTTGGCATTTATCGTCGTGCAAAAAGAAATGGTTGAACGTGGCATGCATCCGGACTTTTTAACAGATTTATTAATTTGGGCAGTACCGATTTCGATTTTAAGTGCAAGAATTTACTACGTCATCTTCTCATGGGATTATTATAAAGATCATCCTGGACAAATTATTCAAATATGGGAAGGCGGCATCGCAATTCATGGTGCATTAATCGGTGCCTTTTTAACAACGTATGTATTTACGAAAATTCGTGGTGTGTCATTTTGGAAAACCGCTGATATTGCAGCACCGGGTATTTTAATCGGTCAAATTATTGGGCGTTGGGGAAACTTTATGAACCAAGAAGCGCATGGTGGACCAGTTTCGGAAAAATTTATGGAAACAACGATTATTCCAGATTGGATTATGAATCAAATGACGATTGATGGTGTGACCTATCACCCGACTTTTTTATATGAATCTTTATGGAATGTTATCGGTTTAATCATTATTTTATTATTACGCCGTGTCGCATTAAAACGCGGTGAAATGTTCTTATTATATTTAACTTGGTATTCAATTGGACGTTTCTTTATCGAAGGAATGCGTACAGATAGTCTATACGGCGGAGATTTACGTGCGGCACAAGTCGTATCCATCATTACAGTTGTGGCGGCAGTTATTTTATTTGTCTATAGAAGATATGTGCAAAAAGTAAAAACGACGTATCAAGACAAATAGTTTGTGGGAGGCAAAAAAACGTGGGACGAAAAATTACAACAATTTTATTTGATTTCGATGGAACTTTATTAGATACAAATGAATTAATCATTCAAACGTTTGAACAGGTGTTAAACAAGCATGTTCCGGGAAGGTATACAAGAGAGACCATATTACCTTTCTTAGGGCCAACATTAAAAGAGACATTTACATTAGTAGACCCAAGTAATGCAGAGCAAATGATGAGCGAATATCGTGCTTGGAATTTAGAAAATCATGATCGTTTAGTACAGGAATTCGACGGTGTGTCCGACACGCTTCGTAAATTAAAAGCGCAAGGATTTAAATTAGCAATTGTCTCAACGAAAAGAAATGCAATGGTGCATAAAGGGATTGAGCAGTTAGAAGTCGGTAATATTTTCGATGTAGTAATCGGTTTAGACGATGTGAAAAATGCCAAACCAGATCCAGAACCACTGTTACTCGCATTGGAAAAATTAGGTTCAAGCCCCGAAGAAGCGGTTATGGTTGGGGATAACTCACATGATATCGTTGGTGGACATAATGCAGGTGTACGTACTGTAGCAGTTGCATGGTCGGCAAAAGGTGAAACATTTTTACAGCAATTCAAGCCAGACTATATGTTACAGCATATAAGCGAATTGTTGCCAATCGTCAATGGTGAAATGTGATGAGAAGGACAGAAAGATATCGTGCCAAAGGGAATGCAAACTCCCTCTGGCATATTTATAAAACTGTATCTTTTTTTAAAGTAGCGAAAAACTTTATCGTTATTCAAATTTCACGTTATACACCATTTTTATCTGTAAAAAACTTTCTTTTTCGAACATTTTTGAAGATGAAAGTAGGCAAACAAACATCATTTGCCTTAATGGTGATGCCAGATATTATGTTTCCAGAAAGAATTTCAGTGGGGAATAACTCAGTAATTGGTTTTAATACGACGATTTTAGCCCATGAATATTTGATTGAAGAATACCGAATTGGGGATGTGGAAATCGGTGAAAATGTATTGATTGGCGCCAATACGACGATTCTTCCTGGTGTGAAAATTGGGGATGGGGCAATTGTTTCTGCAGCATCCCTTGTCAATAAAGATGTTCCAGCCGGTGCATTTGTAGGTGGCAACCCAATTCAAGTCATTTATACGAAAGAAGAAATGGAAAACAGGAAAAATAACTTGAACTCTACTCTTAACATTGTATAATAAGTTGATTGTGTCATGATTCGGCACATCAAAAGCTTTTGGACGATTTCGCGTACATGCAATCGTTTAGAGCTTTGAACGAATGGATGAACCCCTAGATAAGTGTATTCACATGATCGTAGGTTGTCATGTAGTTTCGGAGGAATTGTAGTGAATAAAAAACATGCTTTAAACAACAAGAAAATTATTTCATTTATTCCCGATGGAGAATTTTATTATAAAAAAGCAATTAAAGCGATGCAAATTGAACGTTTTCAAGATGCACATAAATATTTAAAGAGAGCGACTGAATTAAGTCCTGATGATCCACTCATTTTAATGCAACTTGGTGTATTAATGATGGAGGAAGGACGTTTTGACGAAGCGCTTGAAATTTTACAAGAAGCTTATATGTTGGACCAAGAAGTGCCAGAAATTGTCTTTTATTTGGCAGAAATTCATGCACACTTAGGTTTGTTAATTGAAGCAAAAGCATATGCTGAAAAATATTTGAAAATGGAAGTCGCTGGTTCTTTCCAAGATGATGCGGAAGAAATTATCGATTTTGTCAATCAGTTTGATATGGCAGATACGGAAGAAGATAGTGAAGTTTTCATTTTACAAGAAAAAGCACGTCACCATATGGAAAGTGGCGAGTTCAAAGATGCAGTTATCATTTTAGAAAACATTATTAGCGACTATCCTGAGTTATGGGCGTCATATAATAACTTAGCACTTGCTTACTTTTATTTAGGCAAAATTCAACAAGCCTATGATATTTTAGACGATGTGTTGGAAAAAAATGAAGGGAATTTGCATGCTCTTTGTAATCTAGCCGTGTTTTATTATTACGAAGAAAAGAATGAGGAACTTCAACAATTACTGGAAATGCTAACGAAGTTTAAGCCGTATTTAATCGAACATCGTTATAAATTAAGCGCGACATTTTCGTTAATTGGGAAACATGAAGAAGCCTTTCAGCTATTCCATCAAATGGAAAAGCAAGGGTTTGACGGCGATGCTGGTTTTTATTTTTGGTATGCACATTCGGCTTACTTCACAGGACATCAAGCAATCGCAGAGAAAGCTTATGCTAAATTAGTGGAAATTGATGAAACAAAAGCAGGGTATGAACCGTGGAAAGACATTGAAGAAGAACTGCATGCTGGGCATGTCGAGAAAGATCGTGCTTATTTATTAAAAAAGATTCAAAATGAATTTAGCAGTGAAAGAATGTTTGGTTACTATTTACTTGGAAAATCAGCTTATAAACAAGAGATTTTGTCACATCCTACGTACATTGATTTAAGTAGATTATCGCAAGAAGAAAATGTCTTTTTAATGAGCAGTTTGAGTAAAGAATTTCAGCTGACATTCGATTTTTCAAAAGCATATATTCGTGCTTATGAAACGACGGAGCTTTTGTATCGAGCATACGGTCCGCTGAATTATGAAGCGACGTATTTATTCCAAATGTGGTTTACTTTATGTGAAGAGGCAATGCGTGACGATTATGCGTTTAAAAATCCAAAAGCATTAGCTTCAGCAGTCGATTATATGTTCCATTCATCACGTTATGAAGAAGTTACGAAAAAAGAAATGGCTGGGAAATATGGCATTAGCGTACCGACTTTAACTAAATATGTAAATGAGCTAATCGCATTTTTACCATTTCTTAAGTGAGAATGCCCCCATAGGCAATTAAGTTGATTGCCCTATGTGAATCTTATAAAATTTGGTAAGAAGTGAAAGTTTCGAGGAGGAATTTTACATGTCAACAGAGAAAATTTATGACGTTATTATTGTGGGTGCAGGCCCAGCTGGTTTAACAGCAGCTGTATACACATCACGTGCTAATCTTTCAACATTAATGATTGAAAGAGGCGCGCCAGGTGGACAAATGGCGAATACGGAAGACATTGAAAACTATCCAGGATTTGACCATATTTTAGGTCCAGATTTATCAGTAAAAATGTTTGATCATGCACGTAAATTCGGTGCTGAATATGCATTTGGTGATGTCTCAAAAATTGAAAATGACGGAACATATAAGACTGTTTATGTTGGCGAAAAAGCTTATAAAACGTATACAGTTATTATTACAACAGGCGCAGAATACCGTAAAATCGGCATTCCAGGTGAAGCGGAACTTACAGGACGCGGTGTAAGTTACTGTGCGGTTTGTGACGGTGCATTTTTCCGTCAAAAAGAAATCGTCGTAATCGGCGGCGGCGACTCTGCAGTTGAAGAAGGTACGTATTTAACGCGTTTTGCGGATAAAGTAACAATTATTCACCGTCGTGATACATTACGTGCGCAAAAAATTCTTCAAGATCGTGCATTTGCCAATGATAAAATTGATTTCATTTGGAATGCAGAAGTAAAAGAAGTGAATGAAAAAGACGGTAAAATTGGTTCACTAACATTGAAATCAACAGTGGATGGTTCTGAAAGTACATTTGAAACAGACGGCATGTTCGTCTATATCGGTATGGATCCATTAACGAAACCATTCGCAGATTTAGGCATTTTAGATGCGAACGGTTATATCGAAACAAATGAAATTATGGAAACAAAAGTACCTGGTATTTATGCTGCAGGTGATGTACGCGAAAAATTACTACGTCAAATCGTAACAGCAACAGGCGATGGTAGTATCGCGGCGCAAGCTGTTCAACAATATATCGAAAACTTAAAAGACGAGCAAAAAGTCGAAGCTTGACGATTTAATGTGAATATCATCTAACTGTAACGAAAATGCAATACAAGAGGGGTATACTTAAAATATATCAATAGACCCCCCTTTTGATATCATAAATTTTATACTACCTACACGTGCAAATTTGTGCGGTGGGTAGTTTTTTTTGAGTTCAATCCTTCTCCCCAAGACATATTGGAACAACTGCCAACATACAGATGTACAAAGCGTCTATATAAGTTCAGCTAAAGATTTAACAAACCTCTGAACGACGAATAATCCTCGTGAGTAGTCGAATCATTTGTGCGAACGGCGCATAAACCTTGTGAGTAGTCGAATCATTTAAACGAACGGTGAATAACTCTGATGAGTGGTAGAATCTATTTCAAAGGACGAGCTTATGATTCAGAGTATCTATGCTACCAGAGAATTTATCCGATGTTAAAAACAAAAACTGAACTTATATAGACAAGCTGATTTTACCAACTTAGACCATTTACATGACGTTTTACCCGAAAAAGATGTATAATAAAAGAATAGTGTAGAAGTAAAGTGGTGATGAAAATGCAACGAATCGCAAATTTATTAATGATTAAAAATGACCAAGTATTATTGCTGAGAAAACCGAGACGTGGTTGGTATGTAGCGCCAGGTGGTAAGGTTGATTTTGGTGAGTCTATTTATGAAGCGGCATTGAGGGAATTTGCTGAAGAAACAGGTGCAATCGCAAAATCTCCAACATTAAAAGGTGCTTATACAATGGTCATTGTAGACGAACAAACAGAAGCAGTAACAGATGAATGGATGCTTTTCACGTTTATTTCTACCGACTTAGATGGCAAGCCACTCGATGAAACACGTGAAGGCAAGCTGGAATGGCATCCAATCGAAGCCTTGCACACATTGCCAATGGCTGAAGGAGACCGCACAAACTTACTATTTGCAGTCGAGGAAGCTGGCATGCAGTTTGGCACATTTACGTATACAGAACAATACCAATTAATAAAAGAAAAAATACAACGAGATCAAAGGGGGGCTCATGATGAATAATGCGATGACAAGGATAGAAGACATGGAACTGGTCATTATTACAGGAATGTCTGGTGCGGGTCGAACCGTCGCTATGCAAAGCTTTGAAGATTTAGGTTATTTTTGCATCGATAATATCCCACCTGAATTATTAGTGACATTTTTAGATTTAATGATTAAGTCTGGCAAACAAGTGAGAGGCATTGCGGCTGTCATGGATACAAGAGGTGGCGATTTATTCAGTTCTTTATTAGACGCGTTAAATGATTTGAACGAGGTAGAAGGCGTATCCTGGAAAATTCTCTTTTTGGATGCGGATGATGCGACGCTGGTCAGACGTTATAAAGAATCAAGGCGGACACATCCACTCGCAAAAGGCAGTTCACCTTTAAAAGGTATTCAAACCGAGCGTGAGTTATTATCGGAATTGCGCGGACATGCTCGTTATATTTATGACACATCTAGCTTAAAACCTCGTCAATTAAGAGAAAGAATTACGCGCGAATTTTCTACAAATCAAGATGTGTTATTCAATGTCAACTTCGTGTCATTCGGCTTTAAACATGGGATGCCGATAGATGCTGATGTCGTCTTTGATGTTCGATTTTTACCGAATCCATTTTACATTGAAGAATTAAAAGCAAAAACGGGTTTAAATCAAGATGTGTATGAATACGTGTTAAAATGGGGCGAAACAAAGCAACTCATTAAAAAACTTACGGATTTATTCGAATTTTTAATTCCACAATATAAAAAAGAAGGCAAGTCTCAAGTTGTAATCGCATTTGGCTGTACAGGGGGGCAACATCGTTCGGTAACATTGGCGGAATATTTTGGTAATGAATTCCAATCGGAAACCAAAACATTAATTACCCACCGAGATATTAAAATGAGAAATCAATAATGGTGGGGACGATGATAGAAAAAAATATCGTTATATTCGGCGGGGGGACAGGTCTTGCTACGTTAGTGCGTGGTTTGAAACTGTTCCCTGTCAATATAACGGCAGTTGTAACTGTTGCGGATGACGGCGGCAGTTCAGGTAAATTACTAGACGAGTACGATATTCCACCTCCTGGGGATGTTCGGAATGTCATGGCAGCTTTATCAGATGTTGAACCACTTATTGAAAAAATGTTTCAGTACCGCTTCGCCAGTTCTAAAAGTTTGGAAGGTCATTCACTGGGCAACTTAATGTTGGCTGCTTTAACGAATATAACAGGTGATTTCGCACGTGCTGTCGAAAAGATGAGCTCCATTTTAAACATTCGGGGAACCGTTTTACCAGCTGCCAATGAACGCGTCACACTGCATGCTGAACTAGAAGACGGCACGATTGTGACAGGCGAGTCTAAAATTCCTGTTTATGGTCGGAAAATTCAGCGTGTTTATTTAACACCTGAAGAAGTTCGCCCTTTACCTGAAACAGTAGAAGCCATTCGACATGCAGATCTAATTATTTTTGGACCCGGAAGCTTGTATACGAGTATCTTGCCGACCATTTTAGTAAAAGAAATTCGTCAAGCAGTATTGCAAGCAAGTGCTAAAAAAGTGTATATTTGTAATTTGACAACACAGGCTGGTGAAACATTGGGATACACTGCATCTGAACATGTGCAGGCATTGTACGATCATGCGGGTAAACCATTTTTAGATACGGTGCTATTGAATACAGCTGATTTCACCTCTTTATTGTCAAATGGTACATACGAAGGACCCCCATGGCCTGTTGAACATGATTTAGAAGCATTGGAGAAATTAGTACCAGATGTGGTGAGAAAAGAAATTGCGACGATTGAAGATGGATTTATTCGTCATCAAGCCGAAGCAGTTGCAACATGGCTGATGTCTTATATGTATGAAGAGAAGTAAAAAGAAAGGAAGGGGCTTATGTCATTTGCATCGAGAACGAAAAAAGAATTAACGCAAATAGAAACAGATGATTGCTGTTTACGTGCTGAAACTGCAGCTTTTATTCGAATGAACGGCTCACTTTCATTTTCCAATAAAAAATTAAGCTTAGATGCTCAAACAGAAAATGCTGCAATAGCTCGTAGATTGTATTCAAATTTAAAGCATCTATTTCCCTATAAAATCGAATTGCTCGTACGGAAAAAAATGCAATTGAAGAAAAATAATGTCTATATTTGCCGAATTCGAGAAGGTGTTAAACCACTCTTAAAAGAGCTCTATATTTTAAGTGGAAATTTCGAATTTAAAAATGATATTCCATCAGAATTGATTGAAAAAGATTGTTGTAAAAGAGCTTATTTAAGAGGCGCATTTTTAGCTGGTGGCTCCGTCAATAATCCTGAAACATCATCCTATCACTTAGAAGTCTTTTCGATTTACAAAGAGCATAGTGAATCTTTAATGGAATTGATGAATACGTATTATTTAAATGCGAAATCAATCGAGCGTAAAAATGGCTATATCGCATATATTAAAGAAGCTGAAAAAATTGCCGATTTTTTAAATATCATTGGAGCACATGTTAGCTTGATGAAATTCGAAGATGTCCGTATTATAAGAGATATGAGAAACAGTGTGAATCGCCTTGTAAACTGTGAAACGGCCAATTTGAATAAAACGATTGGCGCTGCGCAAAGACAAGTGAATAATATTAAATTCATTGATGATACAATCGGTTTAGAACAATTGCCTGATCGTTTACAAGAAATTGCACGTTTGCGTCTTGAATATCAAGATATTACATTAAAAGAGCTTGGCGATATGATACCAGGTGTGAAAGTTAGTAAGTCAGGTGTGAATCACCGTTTAAGAAAAATTGAAGAAATTGCTGAAAATCTACGTAATGGTAAAATGGAAATTACGTAAAGACTTGTGAGGAGTGAAGGAAATGGTAGAAAAAACAGTGACAGTCAATGTGAAACCAGGTTTACAAGCGAGACAAGCGGCTTTATTTGTCCAAGAAGCCAATCGTTTTAGCGCTGAAGTATTTTTGAAAAAAGAAGGACGCCAAGTGAACGCAAAAAGCATCATGGGCATTATGAGCTTAGCAATTGCACAAGGTTCTGAAATCACGTTAATGGCAGAGGGCACGGACGAAGAACAAGCTGTAGAAGCACTTACACAACTTGTTGAAAAAGAAAATTAATGTTTCGAGGAATTGTTTTACTTGTCACGAGTGGCATGTGAAACAGTTCTTTTTTTGTTTGGAGAGGAAAATTAAAATCGTAGTTAGGAACAGGAGAGTTTGAATAAAGAAGGGTCGCATAAGTTGACATGGAATGGAAAGAGCTTTAATTGGAAAGCAAACTGATTGAAGTTGGAACGGAAATGGTTGAACGTGGAAAGCAACTGTCTGAACCTGGAACGCAACTCGTGCAACTTGGAATACAAACGGTTGAACTTGGAAAACAACTTCGACTTGGAAAGCAACTGGTCAAACCTGGAAAGCAATCGTCTGAACCTGGAACGCAACTCGTGTAACTTGGAATACAAAAGGTTGAACGTGGAAAGCAACTCGTGTAACTTGGAATACAAATGGTTGAACTTGGAAAACAACTTCGACTTGGAAAGCAATTGGTCGAACTTGGAAAGCAACTTCGACTTGGAAAGCAACTGTCTGAACCTGGAACGCAACTCGTGCAACTTAGAATACAAATGGTCGAACTTGGAAAGCAACTTCGACTTGGAAAGCAACTGGTCAAACCTGGAACGCAATTTTCCTCGACCTGTAACGGAAAGAGTCGAACTTGTAGCACAAAGCCCAAGATAATTGGACGAAAAAGCTTTCTAGCAGTCATTTGACCAACTAGAAAGCTTTTTCTTAAATATTAGTTTTTCCCTAACACTTCATCCCAATCAATTGTGCCGTCTTTCACTTGGTCACGACGATCTTTCGTCATAATGTCTGAAGGACGTCCGCCATTTGGCCAATCTTTGTCATGGTTTTTCCATTCTGGACGATCTTGAGATAAAATATATGCTGCAATATCACTTGCTTCTTGATCTGACAATGTGTTTTCAGCGCCTACTGGCATATTTCTTTGAATATACCCAGCCATTTTTGTCATTCTCGCAATACCAGCACCATCGTTAAAGGAATCGTCTCCCCATAGTGCAGGTCCAGTGTTCGAACCAGTTCCTGCTCCGTCACCCGCGTGACAAGCAATACAAGATTGTTGGTAAAGCTCTTCACCATCTTCAACACTTGGTGTCGGAGGGTTATCCATATTGTTTAAATGTCTCCAAGGAAGCTCAGCACCAACTGGAATCCCTTCCGAAATATACGTTAAATAAGCAACCATTGCATCTAAATCTTCATCATCGTCTGCAAATTTCTCACCATTCATACTACGAACCATACAACCATTAATTCTTTCTTCCAATGTCACCATTTGTCCCGAACGACCAATATACATTGGATAAACTGCTGAGACCCCTACCATAGATGATGAATTCTCATCCATACCTGCACCCGCATGACAACTCGTACAAGATAAACCATTCACACGACGCTCGCCATCTTCAGCTGTAGCCGCTTCGCCACGTAAAACGTTAGAAGTGTCGTTTACCAATTCATAACCTCTTAAAATCGCTTCACCTTCTGGACCATCTGGCACATCGTCAAGTGATGGTGGGTTATGCACAATTCCTGATGGCGCTGCACTTTCACCTTCCGTCGGTGGTGTTGATTCTGGCACATCCGCTGTCTCTGATTTGTGACCCGCAACTTGAATAGTAATAGAAACAATTGCTGCTAGCGCGAAAAACATTAGAAGCCCGGGCATTAAATAAGACGTTTTCTTCTTCATAAATATAACCTCCTTTTTTACTATTGAATTAAGTCTAACATGAAAAATGATCCTAATACTAGGAAGCTTTCATTTATTCAAAAAATTGAGAAGAAAAGATGACGAATTAATAACAAATAATTAGAAAGGTATACTTTTGGAAATTAATCTGTACAAGTCAAAAATATACTTACTGGTATAACAGATTAGAGTGATTGTGTGTTAATTGAGTTTATTACTATAACAGAAGTGGAAGTATATATGAAACGGATATGATTTAAGAAGAAACCGTGTTTAGAAGTGTGGCTTATTTAGGGAAGTGGAATCGTTTTACATATGAGCGAACGTTTTTAGTTTGAGAGGAGGGCGTTTTTGCTAACGAGGTTTGCATTCCAGGTGTGAAAAGATTTCCAAGTGGAGTCGTTTTCTTTCCAAGTAGTGGTATTTGCATTCTAGCTTAAGGGCTTTGCTTTCCACGTGTGAAAGTATTCCAACGCACAAAAACAGTTCCAGTAACGGGATTTATTTTTCAAGTACGCGATCAATTTTTCACGAAATTATTTCCTAACCAGAAAACTGAAAAGGTAGTCCGAAGCTATTACTAATATATGAACAAATAAAATCTTTTTCTTTCCAATGTAAAAAAGCGACCACTCATTAGTGAGTAGTCGTTTGGGATGAACTTGTACATTACACACTAATATTGTAAACCTTAGTGCATAAGTAGATAACTGAGATTGAATTACGCCCTCGAGAGGAATCGAACCCCTATCGTAAGAACCGGAATCTTATGTGTTATCCGTTACACTACGAGGGCATCATAAAATTGTAAAGACATCCACAATTATACTCATTTGCTATCGTTTATGCAAGGTAAAGTAATAAGTCTTGGTACAAACTTTTGAGCGGAAACTTCCAAGCAATATTGAAATCTACAGTGTGATTTGTTCGTCTAAGCATGCAGCATTAATTTTAAGTAAGTATTTAAGTTAAGCATTAGAAAAAAAATAAAAAATAAAAGCGTTATATTTGACCTTTATTGACCATGATAGGTACTATGGAAGTAGCGTTAAATATATGGTAAATTTAACAAGCTATTAACTTAGATTTGAAGGAGGAAATGACAATGAATTTAATTCCTACAGTTATTGAACAAACGAGCCGTGGTGAGCGTGCGTACGACATTTATTCACGCTTATTGAAAGACCGCATCATCATGCTAGGAAGTGCAATTGATGATAATGTTGCAAACTCAATCGTTGCACAATTATTATTCCTAGAAGCGGAAGATCCAGACAAGGACATTTCAATTTACATTAACAGCCCAGGTGGCAGTATCACAGCTGGTATGGCAATTTTTGATACGATGCAATTCATTAAACCAGATGTACAAACGATTTGTACAGGAATGGCAGCTTCAATGGGTGCATTCTTATTAGCGGCTGGTACAAAAGGCAAGCGCTATGCACTTCCAAACTCAGAAGTGATGATCCATCAGCCGCTCGGTGGTGCGCAAGGTCAAGCGACTGAAATTGAAATTGCAGCAAAACGCATTCTATTTTTACGTGAGAAATTAAACACGATTCTTTCTGAAAGAACAGGTCAACCGTTAGATGTAATCGCGGCGGATACTGAGCGTGATAATTTCATGACTGCAGAACGTGCACAAGAATATGGTTTAATCGACCATATTTTAACACGTAATGATTTAAACGAAAAAAAGTAATAAAATGACCAAAAGTATGGCTTTCTCCTTCGGGTGGAAAGTCATACTTTTTTTATTCAAATTTACGGCTTTAGCGGCAATTTTGATAGGTGAAATAGTTGTTCTTTTAGGAGCATGCTATAATAATGAGAATAAGTAGATTGCTTCAAAGAAGATGATGCTTTAAGAATAATTCTATTCATTCAAAAATAACAATTGACGATACGCATTTCCTATAAAATCAACTTTCTGAAAGGAGTTACACTGTGGAAAAACATCGTATTTTTATTGTAGAAGATGATAAAAAAATTGCCCAATTATTGGCAGATACTTTAAGTAAGTATCAATATGAAGTACAAATTATAGAAGATTACGACCGTGTGGTAGAAGAATGTACTGCTTTTATGCCGCATTTAATTTTATTAGATATTAACTTACCGTCTTATGATGGGTATTATTGGTGCAGGCAATTACGCGCACATACAACTTGTCCGATTTTGTTTATTTCGGCACGTTCGGGTGATATGGACCAAGTATTTGCACTTGAAAATGGAGGCGATGATTTTATTACGAAGCCTTTCCATTATGAAATTGTTCTCGCAAAAATTCGCAGCCATATTCGTCGCTCTTACGGGGAATATGCGGTGACGCAAGCGGAACGAACGGTGAAAGTGGGCATTTTACATTTGTATGTAGAACGCATGGAGTTGCATATAAAAGATGAAATCGTTCCTCTACAAAAGAAAGAATGCGTCATATTAGAACTATTATTAGAAGCAAGTCCGAAAGTTGTCTCGCGTGATCAATTGTTAGAACAATTATGGGATGACCAATCTTTCGTGGATGAAAATACATTAAATGTCAATATGGCTCGAGTTCGTAAAAAACTGCAAGATTACAATATCCTATCGACAATCGAGACAGTGCGCGGGGCAGGTTATCGATTTATGTTGGACGAGGCTGAACGATGAAAGCAATTGGGTTATATTTTAAAGACCATCTTTCGTTTGTCATTTTTCAACTTGGATCAATCATCCTTGTGTTTTTTCTATTTTGGTTAGATGGCTTTAGAAATTACAATACGCTCATTTATGCGGTCGTTATTTCAATTTTATTTTCCATCAGTTTTTTACTTGGAAAATTAATTATGCGACGCAATTTTTATAAAGCGATTGTGCATCAGCCGGAACGAATGGAAAATGCACTCATCCGGCATGTGCACGGTGCGGCTCCAAAAGAAGTGACGCGTTATATGCGTGATTTATATAAAGTGTATCAAGACGAAGCACAAACTTTGTATTCTTCACAAAGCCGACAAATTGAATTTATGAATCATTGGGTGCATCAAATGAAAACACCGATTTCAGTCATTAATTTATTATTACAAGAACAAGATATTGATCGTCAAAGCATTTCAGAAGAATTGGAGCGCCTACAAAATGGTTTAAATACTGTATTATTAAGCGCTAGTTTGGAAACATTTGAACGTGATATGACGATTGAACGTTTGAATTTAAAACAGCTCGTTCAAGATACCATTAATGAATTTAAACGTTTATTAATTTCCAATAAAGTGTTTCCAGTGTTGGATGTAGACGAAACTTTATATTTGGCGAGTGATCGTAAATGGTTGAAAATTGTCATCGGGCAATTTATTACGAATGCGGTGAAATATACGTTTGAGGAAGGCAAAAGAATTTATTTAACTGCAACATGTGAAGGCGATCAAATTTTATTTTCAGTAAGAGATGAAGGGGTAGGTATTCCAGCATCAGACTTAAACCGCGTTACGACAGCTTTTTTCACTGGAGAAAATGGCCGTTTAACAGGTGAGTCGACAGGAATGGGCTTATATATTGCAGCGGAAGTTTGTGAAAAATTAGGTCATGAATTAAAGATTACTTCAGAACCAACTGTAGGAACGACGGTACTGTTAACATTTTCACGGGAACAAGGAGGCGAATCATTTGGAACCAATCGTTCAACTGACGGAAATAACGAAGATTTATGAAAGTAAAGTGATGAAGCGGGCATTGAATCGCTTATCATTTGAAGTGCAAGAAGGCGAATTTATCGCAGTGATGGGACCTTCTGGAAGCGGTAAAACAACTTTATTAAATATGATTTCAACCATTGATTTGCCAACTTATGGACAAATGATTATTAATGGAATCGAGCCAGAACGCTTATCCAAAAACGAACTGGCATTGTTTCGACGCCGACATTTAGGCTTCGTTTTCCAAGATATCAATTTATTAAATATGTTAACAATGGAAGAAAATATTGTCTTGCCACTAACATTAGACGGTGCACCGATCGAAGAAATGGAAAGACGTGTGAAAGAGCTAGTGGAACACCTTCATTTACAAGAATTAGTCGATAAAAGGCCAGATGAATTATCTGGAGGACAAGCACAAAGAACAGCGATTGCACGGGCATTAATTCACCGCCCGAAAATTATTTTAGCGGATGAACCGACAGGGAATTTAGACTCTAAATCGGCCAAAGATGTTCTAGAATTATTAAATGATGTCAATAACTCGGAGCGCACGACGATTATTATGGTGACACATGACCCGATTGCGGCAAGTTATTGTGATCGCGTTGTTTTTATTAAGGATGGTCAATTTTTTAATGAAATTTATAAAGACGACCGCCGCCAAGCTTTTTACCAACGCATTTTAAATGTCTTATCTTTACTAGGAGGCCATCATGACGTTTCGACAGTTCGCTTATCGTAATGTCGTTCGCAATAGCCGAATTTATGCAGCTTTTTTCATGGCAAGCGTGTTTTCAGTAATGGTCTTCTTTTTATACTCGATGCTGCTTTTTCATCCACAAATTGAAGATCAATTGGTACAAGAATTCGCCGTTTTTGGTATGGCCATTGCGGAAATTATTTTATATGTCTTTACCATCTTCTTCATTTTCTATTCGATGCGGGCTTTTTTACAAGCACGTTCGAAAGAATTTGGTGTGTTATTACAATTAGGAATGGAAAAACGCCAACTGAATCAACTCATTTTTCTTGAAACAATGCTCATTGGAGTAGGGTCAATTGGGATCGGAACATTTATCGGCTTTGTCTTCTCGAAATACTTTTTCATGATTGTTAGTGAAATTGTGATGATTGAATCATTGCCACTTTATATGTCGTGGAAACCGTTTGCCTTAACGATAGGTGCGTTTTTAAGTTTATTTATTTTAATTTCAATGATTGCACCAATTTTTATTCGTTCAGGAAAAGTGGTCGATTTAATTCGCGGAGAGCAGGAAGAAGAGCAACATTACGGCTATTCAAAAGTACGTGGTTATTTAGGTATTATTTTACTCATTTTAAGCTATGTGTTAGCGATTTTCACATCTAATGCAATTATTTTACGCCTATTTATTTTATTACCACCGCTCGCCACACTTGGTACGTATTATTTCTTTACCGATTCTGTGCCGCTCATTTTACAGAAATTACGATCGAATCGGCGGTTTTATTGGAAAAACTATCGTTTATTATCGATTTCATCTGGAATTGTCCATTTAAGAGAAAATGCACGCATGTTTTTCATCGTCACAATCGTCTCGACAGTCGCTTTTATGTCGGTAGGAACTTTAGCATCTTTAACGTCTTTCACTTCGCAGTACCGCGAAATGAACCCGCTCGGACTTGTCTATATAAGCGACCGAGATAATCAATATGAAAACGAACATATCGCTTTATTGAAAACTGAACTTGAAGAGCAACAGATTGAGTATGCATTATCGAAAATGCAAGTCATTCATGAAACATCTTCTTTCTCAGACGGACCGATTTCATTGTTAAACATATCAGCTGTCAATCGGTTGGCAAATGAACTTGGCTATTTGTCTATTCAATTGGAAGAAGGGGAAGCTTTATTTTTATCGACTTCGAATTCAGCTTATAAAAGTTTAAAAGATCGCGTCGTCTACACAACGTTAATGCATAGTAAAATTCCTATTACAGTTTCAGGTGCGTACCCGTACCAATTGTTTCCAGCAAATTCGATGGGGAGAAATGTGATCGTTTTAAATGATCATGATTATAGAAAAGCATTCTCATCTTTTGCAACGTCTGATATTGATTATTTTACGTATTATGCATTTCATATTCCAGACTGGCAAGCAACGAAGCATGTTGGACATGAAATTCGCAATACTGTCGCAGAAGCCTTTTTATTAGAAATGACAGATGATTTATCGTATGTTTTCGATAATCCTGGATTGAGTTATTCGATTATTCGCATGACCTTTTCATTATTATTATTTATTGGTTTATTACTCGCAGGCGTCTTTTTCTTAGCAACGGGAAGCTTTATTTATTTCCAATTGTATACGAAACTTGAGCAAGACAAAAAGAAATTCGATGTGTTAAGAAGGCTTGGCTTAACAGATTCAGAAATGAAAAAAATGATTAATCAGCAGCTAATCCCACAATTTTTCTTCCCGTGGGGCGTGGCCTTTTTACATAGTATTTTTGCCTTTTTATCACTACAAGTAATTTGGGATGCACTGGCAGAAATTTCTATCGTAAAAGAATTAACAATCGTTTTAGCAGGCTTTACATTGTTACAAATATTTTATTTCTATTTAATTAGATGGCGCTATTTAGTGCATATTAAAGCAACGGACTAACCATCTGTTGCTTTTTTATATAGGGAAATACGGAATCATGAGGATACTTTCCATAAAAGGAAACGAGAAGTTTATAGTTAGAAAGTATTTATTTTTTAAAATAGTATATTTATATAGGTTGTATGTTCAGAACATTTCATATATACTATTAAAGGAAGAAGAATGAATGCTCATTCATTTATGTATTATTAGTTATGACTTCGATTATTTGTCACGGTTTGTTTCGTAGATTGCTCTGTATAGGTTTATTTGGAATGGGAAAATATTGAAAGGGGATGTAACTATGAATTTAGTTTCAACCGTACAACAAACAGCATTAAAGCAACCGGAAAAAGTAGCGTATCATTTTATGGGGAAGGATACGACATATGGCGAGTTCGATGCAACGGTCGCAAAATTAGCCTCGTCATTACAAGATTTGGGCGTGGAAAAAGGTGATCATGTTGCATTTTTATTAGGCAACACACCACATTTTTTACTTTCGCTCTATGCGACAATGCGATTAGGCGCAACAGCTGTACCGATTAATCCAATTTATACACCAGATGAAATTTCATATATTGTACATAATAGTGATGCAAAAGTCGTTGTTGCACTTGATCAATTACTACCATTAGTTGAAAAAGCTGCGGGCATTTTCACTTCAGTGGAACATTATGTGATTTGTGAAACGTCAACTGACGTTGGTGAGAAAGTAGCGCAATTACCAGAATCATTAGCAGATAAAGTGCACTTGTTTAGCCATCTTGTCGCAAAAGGTGGAACTGATTTCGCACCAGTGGAAGTTACAGAGGATGACACTGCAATCATTTTATACACGTCAGGCACAACAGGAAGTCCAAAAGGTGCAATGTTAACACATAAAAACTTATATTCTAATGCGAGAGACGTTGCAGATTATTTAGGATTTGAAGCAGGAGATCGTGTTGTTGCGACATTACCAGTGTTCCACGTTTTTGCATTAACGGTCGTTGTCAATGCACCACTAGTTAGAGGGGCGGAAATTTTACTCGTACCACGTTTTAGTCCGGCAGATGTATTCCAAACAATTCGTGACAAGAAAGCGACTGTTTTCGCAGGTGTGCCAACGATGTACAATTTCTTATATCAATTCCCAGAAGGTACAAAGGAAGATTTTGAAACAGTACGTTTAGCAATTTCGGGAGGCTCGTCATTACCGGTCGCGTTACTGCATAATTTTGAAGAGAAATTTGATGTACGCGTTTCTGAAGGCTATGGATTATCGGAAGCATCACCTGTTACATGTTTCAACCCAATTGAACGAGATCGTATTCCAGGTTCAATTGGCACGAGCATCGTCAACGTTGAAAATAAAGTCGTCAATGAACTTGGCGAAGAAGTTCCAGACGGTGAAGTCGGTGAATTGATCGTTCGAGGACCAAACGTTATGAAAGGCTATTATAAAATGCCTGAAGAAACAGAAGTCGCTTTGCGCGATGGTTGGTTATACACAGGAGACTTGGCGCGTAAAGATGAAAACGGTTACTTCTACATCGTAGACCGCAAAAAAGACATGATTATTGTCGGCGGTTATAATGTTTATCCACGTGAAGTGGAAGAAGTGCTTTACGATCACCCAGCAGTTGTCGAAGCAGCAGTCATCGGCGTTCCAGATTTAGATTTTGGCGAATCGGTTCATGCTTTCGTAGTTTTAAAAGAAGGCGCTGAAGAAACGACGGAGTCATTAGTAGCATATTGTGCTTCGAAACTAGCAAAATATAAAGTACCAAAAGTAATCGACTTTTTAGACGAATTACCAAAGAACACAACAGGTAAAATTTTACGCCGTTCATTGAGTGACCATGTGAAAGTTTAGTTTGGGGGATTTGAACAGCTATCTTCTGAGGAAAGTGGATTTCCTTATGAAGATAGCTTTTTTAGTTGGGGGTGTGGGAGGAGTGGGCCAGAGACGTAACGAGGGATATGTTTTTCATGACAAGTGGATGCCGTTGCGTTCCAGGTTATCTCGTTTGCGTTCCAAGTTTAAAGAGATGCATTCCAGGTTGAACAGTTTGTATTCCAAGTTCAAATTGCTTTCCAAGTAAAGCCGAATGCGTTCCAGGTTATCTCGTTTGCATTCCAAGTTTAAAGAGATGCATTCCAGGTAGAACAGTTTGTATTCCAAGTTCAAATTGCATTCCAAGTAAAGCCGAATGCGTTCCAGGTTATCTCGTTTGCTTTCCAAGTTTAAAGAGATGCATTCCAGGTTGAACAGTTTGTATTCCAAGTTCAAATTGCTTTCCCTGTAAAGTCAGAATTACCTCAAGTTCTTTAATTTCTATAAAGTATTTCCTCACTCCAACTACCTCTTCACACCATTCCAACCTCAACCTCACTATAAAACTACTCACTCAATACGAAACCGCCCATTATCAAACAACAAGCTTGCTTTTGAAAATATATACTAAATTAAAATAGTGGCGTTAGTACATGTAGCGAAAGATGCCTGAAGCTAGAAAAGTCCGTCTGTAGCGGAATGTACGGTTAAGAATACATTTTAGTGAAGAACTAGATTTTAAAATAAAAAAAGGGAAAGTGTTACGAGTGTCGAAATATATAGGAGAAGAGACGAAACATGTCGATTGTTTGAAAAATAAGGGGGAAAACTCATGTCAAAAAGAAATTTAGCGATTGAAGATTTATTTGAATTACAATCTGTGGCGAGCCCAACATTATCGCCAAACGGCAAGGAAATTGTTTATTTGAAAACGCATATTGATGAAAAAGAAAATAAGTATATTACCAACTTATTTCACTTAGATTTGGAGACGAAAGAAACGACGCAATGGACGTATGACAACGCGCGTGTGTCTTCGCCGAGTTGGTCAAAAGATGGCAAGTCTATCGCTTTTTTATCAAATCGAGATGGTAAAAATCAATTGTATGTGTTAGTTAGAAATGGCGGAGAAGCACAGCAAATTACGGAATTTGAAAAAGGTGTCTCGAGTTTTAAATGGTCGCCTTGTAATGAAAAAATTTGGTTTGATGCTATTGCGAAAGAAGGCAAAACATTTACGGATGCAGATGAAAAAGAAGAGCATCCACAACCGTATCGCACTACGAAAATGAAGTATCAAGCGGATGGTGTCGGTTTATTGCCACAAGATCAATTTAAACAAATCGGTCGTGTTGAACTTGCTTCAAAAGAAGTGACTCGATTTACTGAAGAGAGTCATCACCACCATTTAATGGCAGTATCGAATTGTGGGAAGAAGTTAATCGTTGGTGTGAATCGCTCCGAAAATCAAGATCGTGAATTCAAGTTGCCATTAATCATGATTGATGTGGAAACGAAAGAAGAGACGGTCATTTTGGATCAAGATGGACATTATGGCAATGTAACATTCTCGCCAGATGATCAGTGGCTAGCATTTATGGGTTCAAACCGTGAATTTGAAAATGCGACACATCCGAAATTATATATCTATAATTTTGAAGAAGCTTCGTTGCAATGTTTATCTGAAGCGATTGATGCGCCAGTAGGAGATTTAGTCGTTGCGGATATGCAGCAAAGTACGAGTGGGAAATCGATTTTTTGGACTGCGCAAAATGATTTATACTTCACATTGTCAACAATGGGTGACGTTCGTTTATATTACGCTTCATTGGATGGGGCAATTTATCCAGCTTCGCCTGAAAAAGAGCATGTGTATGACTACGCATTATCAGCGGATGGTATGTTTGCAATTGCAGCCATTAGTACGGCGACAAATCCTGGTGAGCTCTATCGTTTAGACATTTCGACAGGTGAAAGAGTACAATTGACGACTGTGAATGAAGCATTTACGGAAGAAGTCGATTTAGCAGCTCCAGAAGCAATCGTTTATAAAGGTCAAAAAGATTGGGACGTTCACGGTTGGTTAATGAAGCCAGTCGGTTTTGAAGAAGGAGAAAAATATCCATTAATCGTCGAAGTGCACGGCGGACCAGCGACGATGTATGCCAATACGTTTTTCCATGAAATGCAAGTGTTGGCGGCGAAAGGTTATGGTGTTTTATATGTCAATCCACGCGGCAGTCACGGGTATTCGCAAGCCTTTGTCGATGCGGTGCGCAATGATTATGGTGGCGGCGATTATTCAGACATTATGGATGGACTTGACTATGTCCTAGCAGAAAATGATTGGATCGACACGGATCGTTTAGGCGTTACGGGTGGTAGTTATGGTGGTTTTATGACGAACTGGATTGTAGGTCATACAAATCGTTTTAAAGCAGCAGTGACACAACGTTCGATTTCTAACTGGGTTAGTTTTTATGGTGTATCAGATATAGGATATTATTTCAGTGAGTGGCAACACGGGGCGGATATGACGAATGTCGAGCGTCTTTGGGACTTCTCACCGTTAAAATATGCGAAAAATGTGGAAACGCCATTATTAATTTTGCATAGTGAAAATGATTTACGTTGCCCAATGGAACAAGCGGAGCAATTATTTATTACGCTAAAAAGTATGGGCAAGGAGACGGAACTCGTACGTTTTCCAAATGCAGACCACAACTTATCTCGCACAGGTCTTCCGAACTTACGAATCGCACGTTTAACTGAAATTACCGACTGGTTTGAGCGTTATTTGTAAGAAAATCGGTATGAATCGATTATTTTACTACCCAAATGGTAAATATAGGAATATTTTACAAATTTTTAAAAGTCGTTATAATAGAATGTAAATAGATTGGTGTGAGGAGCGGGCGCTATGAAAATGGTAAATGTGATGGAAACGATTGTAAAGGATGTATTTATGAGTAACATCGGTCATTTGAATTTAAGTTGTTCGTGTGAGCGTTGTCAGGCAGATATCATGGCGCATGCTTTAAATCATTTACCGCCCCGTTATATCGTCAATCCGAATCATCAACCTTACGTACGAGCAGTTCATGAAACCGATCGCGACGGCGCAATCAATATACTAAGAGTTGTCACACAAGCTGCAACGATAGTTTCAAAAGATCCACGTTGTGGAAATGTATAATAAAAATTCAATTAGAAGAAAACTCTGACAATCTGTGCACGTCAGAGTTTTTTCATTTAGAAAGTGTCGATTTAGTTAAACATTTTTAAAAAACTTACAGGGATTTTCGATTCAAATGTTAAAAATTTCTTCGTCACGGGATGTGTGAAAGCAATTTTATGTGCATGTAATCCGAGACGTCCAATCGGTTTCGTTACCGCACCATATTTTCGGTCGCCAACAATCGGATGACCTAAATCTTGCATATGCACACGGATTTGATTTTTTCTACCCGTTTCCAAATGCACTTCCAACAAAGAATTTGCTTTGTTTTTCTTTAAGACTTTATAATGTGTCGTCGCTTTTTGTCCGTCATTTGGGCGTCGACTCGAATACATGACAAACGCTTTATTTTCTTTTAACCAATTGGTAATTGTTCCGTCTTTGCGCACAGCACCTTCAACTAAAGCCACGTATGCACGCTTTGGTACAATCTCATGCCAGTTATTTTGTAAAGTTTGCTGCATTTCTTTTGATTTCGCAAATAGCATGACACCAGATGTGTCACGATCCAAACGATGGACGATGAAAATACGGTTTTTCTCTTGGATCGACTTCACATAATCCATTAATTGGCGATAAGCTGTCATTTCCCGTTCATTTGAAGAAGCAATTGTTAATAAACCAGCGTCTTTCTCAATGACAATGATGTGTGCGTCTTCAAATAAAATGCGCATTCCTGTCAACTGTACTTCGTCTGAAGCAACGCGCGTATGCACTTTCACAACATCTCCAACTGTTAATGGAAAATTAAATTGAGTTTGTGGTTTGCCATTGACAACAACTTGTCCGCGCCCAAGTACACTTTTCACTGCATTTCGGCTTTTATGGCTCATTTTATCAAATAAAAACTGTAACAATTCATCGCTTTCATCTGAAGCTTGCACAGTCCATTTTCCGTCTAATTCATCAGAACGACCTTTTTTACGCATATGATTCCTTCCTTTCAACTTGAAGCTATGCTTTTACTCATCTTATCGTAAAGTGAATAGCCGTGACAAGCAAGCGGGAAGTAGTGTTTGGATTAAAGCTTGTTAAAAATGTTTTTTCTATAACGTACAATTCACTACAGACGGACTTTTCTAGCTTTAGGCATCAGCCACTCGGGACATAAGCAAATAATCTCTGTGACAAAGACCGTCACGATGATTACTCGACTTATGCCTGTCGTGGCTAAACGATGCCTTCAGCTTTCATCCATTTCGGTAAGCATGGCCTCAATCTTGGGCCACAGGACATGGCGCACTTAGCTTGCCCCGTCGCAAAGTTCGTGCTCCTGCGGGGCTTTCGATAAAGATCATGCTCATAACGTTGCGCTTTTACTCGCAGAAAAGCGTTCGTTGTTACGCTTTTTGCTTTTCCCACCCGATCCGTCGCCTTTCGTTATATGTACTTGTGTTGTTTTTTATCGAGCATGTAATTTAAATAAACACCATATAAAAATTCATTTCCTAGCTTGTCATGCCTTACCTTCATTTACGAAAAAAACGTACAACTTACCTTGAAAATAGTGACGTTTAATCAGCTATTAAAGTGAATAAATAGAGATTGTGGATTGGTTATTTGAGCAGATAACGTGTTTAAGTGGAGACGCTCTTCAATAGAAGGAGTTGTGCAAGAAAGATAGTGTTTGTTTGGTAGAAAAAATGCTCAACGTAAATGGAGAATCATTCCAAGTCAGCTGATTATTATTCCAGCTAGAAGCAATGTTTTAAGCGATACATTTTTGTTCTTAATCAGTCCATTAAAAAAGACTACCACATTAATAAATGTGGTAATCTGATTAAATGTACACTTTAAAAGTTGTTTAAACCTTCAAACACCATTATTTCCCTTTAAACTGTGGTGGGCGTTTTTCGGCGAAGGCTTGTAGGGCTTCTAGGCGATCTTCTGTTGGAATGGTTAATTCGTATGCCTTACGCTCGATTGCGAGGCCTGTTTGTAAATCGACGTTCATGCCGTTTTTTACTGCGAATTTCGCTTGTTGTAAAGCAATCGGACCGTTTTTCAAAATGTCATTTGCGAATTGAATGGTATCGGTTAACAGCGCATCATCGGCAGTAAATCGCGTTAATAAACCGTACTTAAAGGCTTCTTCGCCATTTAAGCGGCGCGCGGTTAAAATTAATTCTAAAGCCTTCGTTTCGCCAATTAAACGTGGCAGTCTTTGTGTACCACCCGCTCCAGGAATGATGGCAAGTCCTGTTTCTGTTAAGCCCATTTTCGCTGAAGGACTCGCAAATCTAAAATCGCAAGCAAGAGCTAATTCCATACCACCGCCAAATGCAAAGCCATTGATCATCGCAATTGTTGGCTGTGGTAACTGTTCAATTGCCGAAAAAACTTCCCCAATTTTATATAAATTTCGTTTTACTTGCGCATCCGTTAATGTTTTACGTTCTTTTAAATCAGCCCCCACGCTGAAAGAACGGTCACCTGCTCCAGTGAAAATTACCGTGCGAATGTTTGGATTAATGCGCACCGATTCAACGACTTGTCCGAGCTCGCGAATCATTTCATAATTAAACGCATTTAGTCCTTCAGGTCGATTTAATGTAATAAATGCCAGATGTTCTTTTTGTTCAAATAAAATGGTTTCCATAAATATTTCTCCCCCTTAAATCATTTTCTCCCCACTTGTAACATACCACGAAAAAATTGCTGGCGCTATCAATAATCTTTTTATAGAAGTTCAGTTTTTGTCTTTAACATCGCATAAAATACTTTAGCATAGATACTCTGAATCATGAGAGGATTCCTGAGAATATAATTGATCCTCACTAGATTTATTTGCTATTTACAGAAAAGATTCGACCATTCGCAGGAGGTATTCGCCGTTTACGGAAAAGATTCGATCGTCCACTAGATTTATTCGTCGTTCGCAAAAATAATTCGACCACTCACGAGACTTATTCGCCGTTCGTTTAGAGATTAACTAAATTTTTAAGTCGAACTTATATAATCAGAAAAATAAATGGCTCAAATAGAGAGAATATTTTTCATTTCAATTTATTGTGGTTTTAGGTAGAATAGAGGGTAGGAGTTGATAATTTTGAAGACTGCGATTGTAACGGATAGTACAGCTTATTTAACAAATGAACAATTAGCTGAGTTCAATATACATGTAATCCCTTTATCAGTAACGATTGACGGAGAAACTTACGATGAGGAAATTGATATTTCTTCAGAACAATTTTATGACAAAGTAAGAGGCAATGGTCCACTTCCAAAAACTTCCCAACCACCTGTTGGGCGTTTTGTCACTTTATTTGAGTCATTGAAAAAAGAGCATGACACGATTATTTCAATTCATTTATCAAGTGGTATTAGCGGAACCTATGCAGGTGCCGGACAAGCTGGAGGAATGGTGGAAGACGTTGATGTGTTCACATTTGACTCGGAAATTTCTTGCTATATGCAAGCTTTTTATGTATTAAGAGCGGCGAAATTGGCAGAGAAAGGTATTGCACCGAATCTCATTATGGACGAGCTCAACACGATGAAACAAACGATGCGCGCTTATTTCATGGTTGATGATTTAACGCATTTACAGCGCGGAGGACGTTTATCGGGGGCACAAGCTTTAATAGGAAGTTTATTACAAGTAAAACCAATTTTGCATTTTGAAAACAAAGTAATTGTACCGTATGAAAAAATTCGTACACGTAAAAAAGCGATGAAACGAATTGTCGATATGTTAGCGGAAGATGCGGCAAAAATGCCATTAGAAGCATCGATTATTCACGCCAATTGTCCAGAAGAAGCGGAAAGATGGCGAGCTGAAATTGCGGAACAATTGCCAAATGTTGAATTTACGATTAGCCATTTTGGCCCTGTCATTGGTACACACTTAGGTGAGAATTCAATGGGCCTTGGTTGGGTGAAAAAAGGCGCTTTATAATCGGATTTAAAAAAACGAGATGAATAAAGAAAAGGGGTATGTTCTTTGATGAAAGAAGTCGATGAAGCTGTGAATAAATTTTTAGCAGGTCGAATATGGCATCGGGAGCATATCCCTTTTCCAATTGAACAAATCGACCGACTCATTTCAGAAAAACAAATTACGCTTATGCGAGGAATCACAACGAAAAAAGCTGTATTTGGCATAAAACACTTCTGCAATCGTTGCCACAATGACAACCAATCACTGTTTACGCATTTTGACTGCGCGAAATGCAAGGGACCTTGTACGTATTGCCGAAATTGCTTGAAAATGGCGCGCGTGTCAAATTGTACAGAGCTTGCAATTTGGTCAGGAGAAGCATTGCAATTCCCAACCGAGCACCGACTTGATTGGCATAGTGAATTAACAAATTTACAACAGCAGGCATCTGATGAATTGATCGCAAGTCATAAACAAAAGAAATCCCATTTAATTTCGGCAGTATGTGGGGCTGGAAAAACGGAAATTATTTTCGAACCGATTGCTTATTGTTTAAAACGTGGTGAACGCATTTGTCTCGCTGCACCGCGTGTTGATGTCATTTTAGAATTAGAGCCACGATTACGAGCGGCTTTCCCGGAAACGACGATTGATGTTTTATACGGCGGACAAAAACCTTCCCTAGAACCAACCCAACTCATCTTAGCGACAACCCATCAATTATACCGATTTCATGAAGCATTTGATGCGCTCTTTATTGACGAAGCGGATGCTTTTCCTTATACAGCGGATGTAACACTACAGCGCGCAGTACAAAAAGCAGCAAAACCTAATGCACCCATCCATTTTATTACCGCAACCCCCTCTCAGAAATTACTTCAAGATGCGAATAAAAGAAAAGCACTTTCCGAACTACCGAGACGTTACCACGGACATCCTTTGCCAATGCCAACTTTTACTGCATTATGGCGTTACCAACAACAAATTAATAAAGGAAAATTGCCGAAAGTATTACGCCAATGGATAGAAAAGTGCTTGCAAAATAAGCAACCATTTTTACTGTTTTTCCACCATATTCAATTAATGAACGAAGCCTTACCACTTATTCAAGCACTCGATCCAAAAGTGGAAGCAGTGCATGCGGCGCATCCAGACCGTAAACAATTCGTCGTCGAATTAAGAAATAAAGAGCGACCCGGCCTACTTACAACAACGATTTTAGAAAGAGGTATTACAATTCGGAATGTCCAAGTAGCTGTTATCGGAGCGGAACAATCGATTTTCACGAAGTCTGCACTTATTCAGATCGGCGGACGTGTTGGGCGATCTAAAGATGCGCCAGCAGGTGATTTTATATTATTTCATCATGGCATATCTTACGCGATGGACGATGCAAAAAAAGAAATTGCTAAATTAAATGTGAAAGGTGGCTTTTAAATGGATGTTTGTTTACTTTGCGAAGCTGTTTTGAATGACATTCCGTCATGGCAAAAGTTATTTGCGAAAGGTACTCAGCAAGTAATTTGTGAAAGTTGTTCAACTTTATTTGAAAGAGCCGATATAAGAAGTAAGACTGAGAATTTAACAATCATTACATCTTTATATACGTATAATGAAGCGATGAAAGACTATTTACATCAATATAAATTTTTACGAGACGTTGCACTGGCAGATGTTTTCGCAGCGCAATTAAGGGAAGCCTTATTAAAGAAAAAACATATCGTGCCCATTCCGATGCATCCAAATCGACAAAAAGAGCGCACATTTGCACATGTGGAAATGTTATTACGAAGTGCAAAACTATCATATGAAAATGTGTTGCTTCGAAACGATGAAACGGTAATGGGAGAGAAAACACGGCAACAACGTTTACAGACGGCACCTTTATTTTCATTGAGTCCGTCGGCACAATTACAAAACGAAACCTATACATTAATAGATGATATTTATACGACTGGTACGACTTTACAGCATGCGGCACAGATTCTGCTCGCAGCTGGTGTGAAAGAAGTTGAAGCAATTACATTAATTCGTGCCTAGTGAAAGGATAATTGGAACAATAAAGGAGCCAAAAAAATGATGAAAAACACAGCAGAACTAAGAGATTGTCCAACATGTGGAAAGTTTTTTAATTATACGGGTATACGTGATGTGTGTGTGTCCTGTGCACAAAAAGAAGAGAAGAAATATGAAGAAGTGTATCGTTTTTTACGTAAAAGAGAAAATCGTGCGGCAACAGTCGAACGTATTGTAGAAGCGACAGAAGTAGATCCAGAACTACTGCATAAATGGGTGCGAAAAGGACGTTTACAACCGACAATGTTCCCAAATTTAGGCTATCCATGTGATCGATGCGGCCGTTTAACATCTAGCGGAAAGCTTTGTGAAGCATGTTCGACTGAATTGCAATCGGATTTAGAGCAGTTTGAAGCGGCAGAAGAGTTGCGTTCAGCAGTGAAAAAAGGTGAAGAACGTACGTATTATACGAAGCGTGACTAAACTTCTAGGCAATGTCCAGAACAAAGAATCTATCAAAAGACCCTTAAATTTGTTCAATAATTGCCGAAAATAAAGTATAAGAAGCATTTAAAGGAGTGAAAACGATGAAAATTAATAAAGTGAATATCCCAGCAATTAATCCATATAAAGCGAATGAAGCGAAAATGGATAAAATGTCAGGGAAACAACATACACAAAAAGACAAACTGGAAATTTCTACAGCGGCTAAGAAATTATCTGAAATGAAAGCACCAAATGCAGAACGAGCGCAGTATATCGCAAGCTTAAAAGAGCAAGTAAATGCTGGTACGTATGAAGTGGACGCACAAGCAGTGGCACAATCTTTAGTGAAATATTATCAATAAGAAGTCGAAAAGAACGATGGATGATAAAGGAAGTTGAAAATGACAATCGAATTAATTTTGACGACGATGCAACAATTACAAAAAATGCATGAAAGTTTATTGCAGCTCGCGGTTGAAAAAGGCGAATATTTAAAAGAAGGCGATATAGAAGCAATCGACGAGCTTATTAAAAAAGAACAATCACATATTGCAGCGATTGCGCAGTTGGAAAGAAATCGTCTCCTAGCGGTAGAGCAATACTTTTCAACTCAAGGTCAAAGATTGCCAAGAACAGCAACAATTTCCGATGTCATTGTATCGGCTGGAGAACAGGAGAAAGTAGCGCTTACGGAAGCAAAAAATCGTCTCCTGCATACGATTCATGACTTGAAATGGCAAAACGACTTAAACCAGAAGTTGACCTATCAATCTCTTCAATTCGTGAATCTATCGCTGGACATGATGCGACCAGAACAAACAGCTATCAATTATTCTGTGAATGAAATACAAGGTGAACAAGAGAAGAAGAAGCGTTCGAACTTCGACTCTCAAGCTTAGGAGGAAAAATACATGCGCTCAACTTTTATGGGACTTGAAACGAATAAACGTGGTTTATATACACAACAAACAGCACTTTACACAACAGGACATAATATTAGTAACGCCAACACACTTGGCTACACACGTCAACGCGTCAATATGGAATCTACAACTGGTTTTCCAGGTGTCGGCTTAAATTCGGGAACAATGCCAGGATTCCTCGGAACAGGTGTACAATCTGGCTCGATCCAACGTATCCGCGATTCATTTGTCGATAAGCAATTTCGTCAGGAATCCAATAAATTCGGCTATTGGGAGTCGCAGTCTAAAGCGATTAGCCAAATGGAAGACGTTTTAACAGAACCATCCACGACAGGATTACAAAAAGCTTTCAGTGAGTTTTGGCAGTCACTACAAGACGTTGCAACAAACCCAAGCGAAGCGGGTGCACGTGCAGTTGCGATTCGTAAAGGGCAAGCAGTAGCGGATTCATTTAACTATATGCATAAATCTTTAACGCAAATTCAAACAAACTTAGGTACGGAAATTGGTCAATCAACGAAAGAAATCAACTCAATCCTAAAGCAACTTGCAGAAGTGAACGAACAAATTAAAAGTGTTGAACCAAATGGTTATATTCCGAACGATTTATATGACCAACGAGACTTATTGCTAGATGAACTTTCGATGTATGTGCCGATTGAAGTGGAATATACTTCATCAGGTGGGCGTTCAATTGAAGGCGTTTCAGAAGGTTGGGCGACTGTCAAAATGAAGCTGGCGGATGGCAGTACAGCTACGCTGGTGGAAGGGAATAAATATGAAAAAATAAGTGTGGATTTTGCTCCGGGTGACGGTAATCAACCTGTGACAGGAATTGAAGTTACTGGACATGGACCAATTACTTTCGAAAATTTATCTGATGTTGGTAAGTTGAAATCGTTAATGAATAGTTACGGTGTAGATGATGGAACTGACGGTGGAAAAGGCCTTTACCCTGATATGATTGCTGAATTGAATAAAATGGCGAAAGAATTTGCAGACGCATTTAATGAAATTCATGAAGGAGGATTTGGCTTACCGCCAGATAATGCGAGTGGTATTAGCTTTTTTGAAGGTTCTACAGCAGGTGATCTCAAGATTAACCAAGCATTACTAGATGATCCATCAAAATTTGCAGCATCTTCTGCTAATGGTGAAGAAGGAAATAGTGAAAAAGCACTTGAACTTGCTGGCCTTGAATTTAAAGCTATTGTGGGATTAGATAATGCAACAATTGAAACATACTTCCAAGGTGTTATCGGTGATTTGGGTGTAAATGGACTTGAAGCGAATAAAATGGTGAAAAATACAGTTACATTATTAGGTGCAGTAGAACAACGTCGTGCATCCATTAGTTCAGTATCTTTGGATGAAGAAATGACGGATATGATTCGTTTCCAACAAGCGTATAATGCATCGGCACGTATGGTAACAGTTGTTGACGAAACACTAGATAAAATTATAAACGGCATGGGTGTCGTTGGAAGATAAATAATGTTTAATTTGTAAGAGGAGGAAATTAAATGCGCGTCACACAATCGATGCTTTCAAGTAATATGCTACGAAATCTTTCGAATAGCTATAATAAATTAGGTAAATTACAAGAACAAGTTTACACAGGTAAAAAAGTAAACCGTCCGTCCGATGATCCAGTTACAGTGATGAAAGGGATGGGCTACCGTATGCAAGTTGATAAAGTAGCTCAATTCAAACGTAATATGGGTGAAGTGCATAACTGGCTAGACAACACAGATGATGCATTGGATAAAGTTGGCTCAGCTTTAAAACGTGCGAACGAACTTGTCGTAAATGGTTCTACAGATACGATGACAGCAGAAGATCGTGAGAAGTTACAAGCCGAATTAAAACAACTTCAAGAACAGATTAGAGATTTGGCGAATACCAAAGTCGGGAATAAGTATTTATTTAGTGGGACGAAAACGAGTGAACCCCTTTATAAAGATGGGCAATGGAATTCTGAAACAAATGAAAAAGAAGTATTAATTGAAGTATTTGATGGTGTTACACTAGATGTGAACACAGATGGGAAAATATTCAAAAGCATTGATGACGAATTGGAAAAGTTGACTGGCTTGTTAGACCCTGATAATGCAAACCTTGATCAAGCAAGCTTCGATGCAGCAATTGAAGGCATTCAAGGTCAGCTCGACGAAGTCCTAAAAATCCGTGCAGATATCGGTGCGCGCCAAAACCGTGCTGAAATGGCAGAAGATCGTTTAGATACACTTGAAGTATCATCTAAAAAGCAAATGTCAGAAAACGAAGATGTTGATATGGAAAAAGCGATTACGGAAATGATTACGGAAGAGGCAATTCACCGTGCAGCATTGTCTGTTGGTGCGAGAATTATTCAACCGTCACTTGTTGACTTTTTAAGATAAAATAAGTAGAAGCTAGACAAAAACGGGTTGTCCCGAAAGTCCGTTTTGACTTTCGGAACAACCCTTTCTTTAGAAGAAGGTGATGAAATGGATATTCCACAACTTCAAATTCAAACGACGAAAGGTTTTTTAGAGTTACAAACGACCAAACCTGTGCAAGAAATTGAACAACCACGCGCAACCGTCACGCAAGAACAACCAGCGGCAATTTTAGAAATGTCGACGACTAAACCACGATTATCACTTGACACGACAGAAGCGCGAGCTGAAATTGATTTAAAAAGTGTACGCCGTCGTATAGAAGAACATGCACAAAACGGAAGACAAGCGTTATTAGAAGGTATTGGCAGACGGGCAGCTGAAGGGCAGCAAATGATGAAGATTGAAAATGGTGGGAATGTTTTCGCAGAATTATCAAAACAAAACCAACCACGCCAATATGCATCGCTTGGGATGAGGTTCGTCGGCAATAAATCTGGTGTGAAAATGTCATTTGAACCAGGATCAGTAGAGATTAAAGCGACACCACAAAAGCCAGTACTGAATGTACAAGTGAATAAACCGATTCATACCTACACGCCTGGAAAAGTGTCAGGTCAAATGAACCCATATCCATCGATTCAAATTGATGTGAAGTGGTAAGCAAGTACCTAAGTTTACAAACAAGAAATGAAAAGAACTACGATACAGAAAGGCTGTTTTGAAGTAAGTCCATCAAGACTTTCAAAACAGCTTTTTTCACTCACTGGAAAAAGAAAGGACATAACACTATGCAAATCAAAACAAAATTTCACGGAGAAATTGAAATCGCAAAAGATCAACAATGGACGTTTCCAAAAGGAATGCCAGGATTTGAAGAAGAAAAAAGTTTTGTTTTATTACCAATCGAAGGTAATGAACTATTCCAAGTGTTACAATCTACAGCAACAGCACATGTCGCATTTATCGTCACAAGTCCATTTACATTTGTCAAAGACTATACATTTAAAATCGACGAACCAACTTTGGACTTATTAAAAATTGAAGAGCAACAAGACTTATTTATTTTAGCTGTTTTATCATTAAAAGATCCATTTGAAACTTCAACGATAAATTTACAAGCACCCCTTATTTTCCATTCGAAAAACAAACAAGCAAAACAAATGATTTTAAACAATCATGCATATGCAATGAAACACCCAATCGGTAGCGAACAGAAAGGGGAGAAGTGACATGCTCGTATTATCTAGAAAAGCGAATGAAACGATTCAAATCGGGGACGACATTACAATTAAAATTATCGAAACAAAAGGCGACACCGTACGCATCGGCATCGAAGCACCGAAATCCGTTGACATTGTACGCGGCGAACTGCTTCTTTCCTTATCTGAAACGAACACAGAAGCATTGGCGTCGGATGCGGGGTTATTTGCAAAATTGGGGGAGAAGAAGTAGTAGTGGGGCAATGGGACTGTACAGACACATTTTCTTCATATTTTAAAACATAAATCTAAAAAGTTTTTTTAAAAAGCTAAACATCTAAAAGCTCGTTCCGATATTAGTATTAGTAAGGCGGAAGAGAGCGTTCGGCCGGCGCTTCTACCGACTTCAAAAAAATTAGCAAAAGTTCACAAGGACGTGAACTTGCAAAAATCAGGGAGGAAAATATCAATGATTATTAACAACAACATTGCGGCGATGAATACGCACCGCCAACTAGCTTTCAACAACACAAACGTAGGTAAAAACCTTGAGAAGCTTTCTTCAGGTTTCAAAATTAACCGTGCTGGAGACGATGCAGCAGGTCTTGCAATTTCTGAGAAAATGCGCGCACAAATCAAAGGTCTTGACATGGCTCAGAAAAACGCGCAAGACGGTATTTCTTTAATCCAAACTGCTGAAGGTGCATTAGCGGAAACACACTCAATCTTACAACGTATGCGTGAATTAGCGGTACAATCTGCAAACGATACGAATATGAATGATGTTGACCGTGAAGCTATGCAATTAGAAGTAGATGCTTTACTTGAAGAAATTGATGAGATTGCTAAACGTACAGAATTTAACACTCAAAACCTATTAGGTGGGGAATTTGAAAATAAGAAATTCCATATTGGTGCTAACACTGGTCAATCAATTGAAGTATCAATTGAAGCAATGAATACTGAAGGATTGGGAATTGAAGGATTAGAGATTTCAGGCCAAGAATCAGCGGATGCGGCAATTGAGACATTAGATGCAGCGATTAATGCAGTGTCTACACAGCGTGCTTCACTAGGTGCAATCCAAAACCGCCTAGAGCACACAATTAACAATCTTGGTGCATCTTCAGAAAACTTAAGTGCAGCGGAATCACGTATCCGTGACACTGATCACATGCAAGTAGCAGCGTAAAGCTTGCGAAATAAGCGTGTAGTCGTCCAGACTGGTAACGGTTTGTGATAATTATTGGGTGAATTGCTGGAACACCTTGTTAGAGCTTTTCTCACCACAGCGTAGTTGGAAACGACAAGCGCGACGGTTTAAAAAGAGAAAAGAGGAGGCAATCAGCAGCGAAGCCCCTGGCGGGAAACTGTGGGGAACGTTCAACGACTAGGACATACCATCTAAAGCAAATGCCATGATGATGAAGTCCGTAGGGAAATAATCCTTGAGTAAGATTAAATTCCCGAAGCGCCCAACCCCTACTGAATGTTCAGAGGGTGAAGAGATAGTCTAGTCATATATGAGAGTATATGTCGCACGATGGCGAAAGAAATGATGGAGTTCACGAAGAATAACATCTTAACTCAAGCAGCACAAGCGATGCTGGCACAAGCAAATCAACAACCACAAGGTGTTTTACAACTTTTACGTTAATAATAAGACCTTAAGCTATACTAGAGACTCTCTTTTGAGAGTCTCTTTTTCAATGTTGTGATTGACATCAGTAATCTCAAGGGAGTGAAAGAGAGTAGGCCTGTTAAGAAAAAGGAAAGTTATCTTTTGTTAAAAAGAGCCTAAAGGAAGGTATACATAAGTATTTGAACCAGAGAACAGAAAGTTATATACAAGACTAATTTAGAAAAGAATTATCCGTGACAATCCAAGACAAAGCTCAAGTTTTCCTTGATTTTATATTACATATGATAGTTGAGTGAGAAGAAAGTAATTAACCTTATTGGTGATAGATTTTGCAAGAGTATTCAATTAGTGATTACTGGATTAAATTTTAAGAAATTAGCAAATGCTTCAGTAATTTGTGAAATTGATTCAAGTAGTAAAGTAATGAGAATAAAAACCGATATAATAAGTAGGCGTTGCTAGAAATTACCTATTTTTGAAAAGGAGATTTAGTCAAATGAAAGATGAACAAATCCTTGCAATATCTGAGACTATATTAGAGGCTATAAATTATCTGAAAGTATTAGTGGAAAAGAAATCTTATCATGAATTATATCAAATGTTTGCAATGACAATAGAAGGCTTACAAGCAATACAACCAGTATTAGTGGAACGTGGAAATGCTGATGAGTTGGAACTATTTAGAAAGATAGAGAGAAATATAGTATTGTTTTCAGATTGTATTGAAAAGAAAAAAGAAGTAGACATGATTCAGATATTACAATTTTCACTAGAGCCAAGTATGAGAGAATTACAAAATAAGCTATCTGGAAAAGTAGAGAAAAGTCATGTATTCACAATAGGAATTTATCATGATAAAGCTAGTCCAAAGGAATTCTATAGCACAGAACGATTAGAAGCATTATTTAATGAGGCAAAAAAGCAACACTGTGATATCTTTATGTTCTCATCTTCTGATGTTGATCGTCAAACGGAAAAAATTCAAGCACAACAAAAAATAAATGATGATGAAAAAATAGAAAAAGATTTACCTAACGTGGTATATAATTTATTTCCCACTATTTTAAGAGGGCAAAGTGAAACTGAAAAATGGCTAAGAGAAAGAGTTCCCTTTATGAAGTTTCCTGTTGGGGATAAATTAGGTCTTCCAGAAAAATTACTTAGAGAATCTGATTTAGGATACTTATTTATTCCATTTGTAGGTGTAACAAGTATTGAAAAAGTTTTAAGTTTTTTAAATAAACATAAAAGAGGAGTGCTTAAAAAAGCAGCTGCTGCACGAGGAGAGAATATCTTTTTTATTCAGCAAAAAAACGAAAATCGTTTTGTCGTGGAAGTAAACAAAAAGCCTATACTAATGAACAAAGAAGGTTTTACTAATTGGATAAATGACTATATTTTAAGCCAACGTTATATTCTCCAGCAATATAAAGTATTTAAAACAAATAAAAATGAACCATACGATATTCGTTCGCATGTTCAAAAAGATGGTACTGGTCAATGGAAAATAACAAAAATTTATCCAAGAATCGGTAGTAAGAAAAGTATTTTAAGTAATATAAGCGCTGGTGGACGAACGCAAGATATTACCCAATTTTTGATTGAGGAATTTGGTGAAAATAAGGGAAGTGAATATAAGGCAAAACTCGAGAATTTGAGCTTGGAAATTGTGCAAAATGTAGATAGGGTCTATAACTATGCAATCGATGAGCTTGGTTTAGATTTGGCATTTGATGAGACGGGCAGAATTTGGATGCATGAAGCAAATGGTGGTCCACAAACAAAGTATCATGAGAAAGAAAGGGCAGTTAATGCGATTGCATATGCAAAGTATTTAGGGGAGAATCGCATGTTTTTATCAAATGATTTGCAAGAGGTTACAGGATTAAGAAATCAATATAAATTTGATTCAAATCAAGATAAAATAAGAAATCTTGATAAAAATCAAACTACAATAGGGCTGATGTATGATTCGGGATCAACTAATACAGAGTATCTTGAAGCGTGTGCGATAATTGCAAATTATAACCAAAATAACTTTTATGCATTTACTCCTGAAAATATAGATTATGATAATAAAGTGATAAAAGCAAAGATTTTTGAAGGATTTGAATGGAAAGAAAGAGTTGTTAGATATCCTGATGTTATATATGATCGCTTAAGGATGAAAAATTCAGCAGCATTTAATGTTCCATATATTGAATTTACAGAAATTCCGTTTACTCATAAATTAGATACATCAGTATTACACAAAGTTGAGATATCTAATCAATTATCTAAGTATGACCAACTTAAAGATGTGATTATTCCTTATGTGAAGATTGAGAATAATGAGCAGGTACTAGAATTTATAGAGAGTCATGGAAGTATTATTTTAAAACCAGTTCATGGGTCATTTGCAGTAGGTATTATTAAACTCGAGAAAGTAGGAAAAAGATTTATTTGGACTGAAGATGAAGAGGTTGAGTATTCCTTAAGTCAATTAACAAGAATATTAACTAAACGAAATATAGCTAAAAAATACTTTGCTCAGAAATTTATAGAGTCAAAATCAGTAGATGGAAACCCAATAGATATTCGTGTCCATTTAATCAAAACACCCGCAGGGAATTGGAAAGTCGCAAAAGATTACGTGAGAATTAGTGAAAGTGGATTTAAAATTAATACGGAAACATATACGACAGGAAGGGCATTTAGTGGACAAATCGCTTATGTTAATAGGTATTTAAAGAGAAATTTCCCTGATAATGATGAGCAACTACTAAAAGAAATTGAGCGGAAATCAATCGAAATAGCAGAATGTTTTGACGCTGAAAATGGAAATATTGTATCGGAACAAGCCTTAGACTTAGCTTTATCATTGGAAGGTGAAATCTATTTGATAGAGGTGAATGCAAACAGACCTGGCGTATTTGGATATGAGTATGAAATAGCAAGAGCGATGATTCCGTATGCATCATTTTTGGGAGATCGTAAAAGAAAGGGTGATTAAAATGAAGCTAGGGGTTATCTATGGAGGGAAATCTACTGAAAGTTTAATATCAATAACCAGCGCATTTACTTTTCTACAATGGATAGACTTTAAAAAGTATTCAATTATTCCTATTTATATAAATAATAAGGGCCACTGGAATTTTGGAAAAGAGAGAATAGAACCCTTTGAAAAACAAGATGAAATGATTTTTTCAAGTAATGATGAAAAAGAATTCAATGAAAAATTGCATAATATTGACCTTGCAATACCGATTTTGTCTGGAATGAATGGTGAGGATGGAAGTATACAAGGGATATTTGAAATGTTCAATATCCCTTATATTGGGAATGGTATTGAGGCATCGGCATTAAGTATGAATAAAATACTTACAAAACGCTTTTTAAAAAGCTATGGTATTCACCTTGTTAAGGACATTAGTATTGATATTCTTACTTGGGAAACAAACAAGAAATATATACTAGATTCAGTATCGAAAGAGTTGCAATATCCAGTAATTGTGAAACCAGCCCGATTAGGGTCAAGCATTGGGATATCAAAAGCAAGTAATGAAGAGGAATTGTTGAATGCAATAAATGAGGGGTTTAAATACGATTTAGATTTACTGATTGAACGTTTTATAAAGAAAACAGAAATTAATGTAGCCATTCTACAAAATAAAGATGAGTTAATCATTTCAAAACCTGGTATTGTCATTTCAGAAAATGAATTTTATAGTTATGAGGATAAATACTCCGAAGAGTCAACTGCGATTAAAAGAGTTGCAGAATTAAGTGATGAACAAAATCAATTGCTATATATATATAGCAATAAGATATTTAATGCAGTTAAAGGTAGAGGGTTAATGAGATTAGATTTTTTCATTGATACTAAAGGTAAAATAATTTTAAATGAGATTAATACATTGCCAAGTTTAGGTGGTAATAGTGTTTATCCATATTTGTTAAATAAAAGTGGTATAAATAATGAAATGATAGTGGATTATCTAATCCAATCAGCAATAGATATTCATCAGAAAAAACAAGAATTATATTTTTCTTATAACTAAATTACTGTTTCTCAATGGATGCACCCATTCAGTATTGTTTTTAGTTTTTTGGAATTTTTCATACGTTTGTGTATTGGAAAATGCTTTTCGGCAATAGCGACATTGAAATAATCTTTTGTTCTTGAATTATTAATAAAATACGATTATCGTGAACTTTGTATCATCACATCTAATTGAATAATATAATGCAATCACATGTAAATAAGAATCACTAGATAATAACTGGTTTAAATGTAAAAATACACAATTGAATCGAAAATAAGGGTTTAATTTTCAAGCACTTAACATAGTTTTGGATTATTGTAATTCGCTATACGACATGAGTGCTTAATGAGAAATACTTCGTATCATAATTTAAATTTTTTGTAGCACTGATGTTTTTATATATAAAATGGAGAATAGCTAAGGATTATCGTTGGAAAGACATATTACTATGATTGTTAGTATCATGTCGTATAATACTTGAATTTTAAATAGATTTAGTTGTTATACAATAAGCATAAGGGCACCTTACCAGTTTGTTATATTTTGTAGTAATTTACACTGGAAGGTGCTTTATTTTTTATAACTAGGAAGTATTTGTTTAGCAAACTTTGAAATTATAAAATTTATCCATATAAAGATTTTATTTTAATATGTATAGAGAGTTATTGGATTTGCGTAAAAGTTTTAATATTATATTATCCTGAATAATGTAGGGAGGAATAGAATGGAGCAAAAAAAACGAAGTAATTTAAAGAAAACTGTCAGTCCGTCGTGGGCTTGGGCAATTGCCTTCGGTTCTTCCATAGGATGGGGAGCTTTTATCCTTCCGTCTGATTGGATTGGTCAAGCAGGTAGTATTGGGGCCATGATTGGTATAGGAATTGGTACACTGATTATGATGATGATTGCAACTTGCTATGGTGTATTAATTCGCTTGTTTCCGGTTTCAGGAGGTGGATACACATATGCCTATATTAGTGCGGGTAGACATTGGGCATTTTTTACCGGATGGTTTATGGTACTAGGCTATGCTAGTATTGTGGCGTTAAATGCATCTGCATTTACATTACTTTTAAAGTATTTATTTCCATCCTTTATGAATGAAGGTTATCTATATACAATTGCAGGATGGGAAGTATTTTTACCAGAAGTTTTAATTGCTTCAGGTATGATTTTACTATTTGCGTATTTCAATATTAAAGGCGCTTCCGTTTCCGGGAAGTTACAATTAGTATGCTCTGTTATATTAGGGCTATGTGTCTTATTCATGGGTAGCTATACACTTTTGTATGCTGAGCAGCCGCTGCAAAATATAAAGCCTCATTTTGTTGATGGACAATCTGTTGTCGTGTCTATATTAACAGTACTAGCTATTGCACCTTGGGCTTTTGTTGGATTTGATAATGTCCCTCAGTCTGCGGAAGAATTTAATTTTTCAACGAAGAAAATTACCAAGTTAATTGTTTTGTCTTTAGTTGCTTCTGGTTTAGTGTATATCATTATGATTGGTGTTGCTTCTTGGACATATGAGATTACTACTTTTCAGGAAAGTAGTAATTTGTGGGGAATTGGAAGTATTATCCAGTCGGCTTTAGGAAAAGTAGGAGTTGTAATTTTATCAATTGCTATTGTGATGGGGATCTTTACTGGGTTAAATGGTTTTTTAAACTCTTCTAGTCGTTTATTGTACTCAATGGCAAGAGGGAAGGCTTTACCTGAATTTTATTGTGACTTACACCCGAAATATGGTACGCCGTATAAAGCCACTTTGTTTATCGCTATAATAATGGTTCCAACAACATGGTTTGGTCGACCTGCTTTATCCTGGATTGTGGATATGTCGTCTGTAGGTGTTACAGTAGGTTATTTATTTACCTGCATAACAGCATATAAACACTTGTCTTGGAGGTTCACCGATGGTTTGGTATTTTCTCCAGCCAAAAAGATGATTGCGTTGTTGGGAATTATTGCTAGTTTTATATTCCTTTTATTGTTAGTATTGCCGAATTCACCAGCAGTACTTGAGACGCCCTCATTTGTTGCGCTTATAGGATGGATGATATTAGGGGCTACTTTTTATTTTAAAATATATAAAACTTATTCCACAATTGATGAAGCAGATTTAAAGTATTACATATTGAATCAATCGAAATAATACAGGATAGGTGCTTCTGAGTGGAGAAATATATTCAAATTATGGATTGAACAAAACGGATGAAAATGAGGTATTAACCAATGATATTTATGTAGTGAATGACGATACATACTAAACTAATATTAAAAACAATGTTTTTATAAATTCCTATCGAGTCCAATTCAATACTCGTCATATTATTATTCAAAATGCTGATGGAATTAGATGTTTTTAATGAGAATTTTCTAATTAATAAGTAATGTGTCGTTTTACCTTGATTGGGGTATTAGAAGGGATATCTGATAGATAGACATGGAGAAATACTATCAAATCTATATTACTAGGTAGAATAGCCTTGGGCTTAAATCTCTTGCTTCATTCATAACATTTTGTACTTCAGAAGATGAGAATGTGGTAATACTAGATAAAGTGGCAGGTTCAAAAAAGGTGAAGTTAAAGTCTCAGAAGAAGCAAAAACAGTTGCAACAAGCGCAACTAAAACCATAGTTGAAAATAATGTAGGAATAGCTGATACAGCTACAATCGAAGGTTTAAAAGCAAAAAGACAGTTGCAACAATTTATGTAATCTATGTTGCAGATAAAACGACTATTCTAGGTAAAGAAACGGTATCTAAAGCAGAAGACTTTGTAGTCGGTCTAAAAGCTCAATTAGTAGACAGTAAAATTTATATCACTGTAACAAATTTAAATAGTCTAAAAAGTGGTAAAATAGAAAAAGTAGACCCACAACTTTCAGAAAGTTAAGCTATAGCTCAGTATATAACAAAAATCCTCCCTTCATGAATTAATTTGAAGAGGAGAATTTTTATTGATAAAACCTAAAATCCAGACGAAGAGCGATTATCATCAAAACACCACTCCACTAACTCACTAACGGTCGCACCAGTCTGTTGTCTTAAATATGCTAAATCAGTTTTATAAGGCTCGCGAATGTTAATTTGATAGCTTTTAGTTGGTGTAGTGCTCTCTAATATTGGTTGTAATGTGTTAAATAGAGATTTATAGCAGATGGATTGTGATTGTTTATTTTTAAACAGCAAATGTAAGTGCTTTAATGCTTCATGAATTTCTTTTGTCGGCGATGTCAGTTGAATCGTTTCAGGTAAGTAAATCGTCGTTCTATTTGCAATGGGTCGTAGTGGCAATACGATTGGAGCTTTTCTTTTCATACATGGTTGCAACCACGGCTCTACTAAGTGCAAGAAATAAATGATTTGAAATTGATCATATAGGATGAGGCGATTTTGTTGATCTAATTTGAATGACAGCTGCCATTTGTGATAAAGCAGGGATTGTAAGAAAACGTTTTCTGTTTTTGTGAAGCTATCTGTGGATAAGATGATTTTTTGCATTTTATCATTTGAAATTTTTAAATGTCCATCATCTTGATACCACCAACTCAGTGCTTCCACGTTTAAGAAGCATTCGATAAATTCGAAAGGAAGAGTTTTCAAGCCATTCGGATACCACAATTCATAAAGCCCGGTAATAAGTGGGGCTGTTTTGGACTGTACATAATACAGTTCAGAATAGCCTTTCTTTAATCGTGAATCGGTATTTTTCCTGTAAGCAGGCTTATTTAATGGAATATCATCTTTCAACTGCTCATAACAATAACTTGTCCATCCAACATCCTCAATCCGATGCTGAAATTTAAACCGCGGCTTTCGACCTTCCTGCTTAACAATACTACCATCACCTAATAACTTACCGAGGATTCGGCTATAAAAATTATTTGTTGGCGTTGACATAGTAAATTCTCCTTTCCTGGAAAAATTAGCTACTTTAAGTTTAGCAAATTTTAATGGTTTAGTAATCTGAGAATCTCGTTTATATGAAACTTATGGTACATTTTATTAGGTGGTTCAGTAGACTTATTAGGAAGTCTAATTAATAGGGAGGAGGTAAGAATTTGAAGTGCTATTATGTTAATAAAAATGCACAAGCAAATGGGGAGCATGAGGTTTATGTTGTATAGTGCACAAAGAAATTCTATAACAGAAGAAAAAAATCGTCACTACTTGGGATATCATTTAACATATAAGGCAGCTGTAGAAGAAGCAAAGAAGATTTATCCAACTTCAGACAGTTGTTTTATTGTTTGGAGGAGTGTCATAAGTCTTAAAATTACTGTACCAGGTCCCACCACTATTCAAAACAGTGTCGGAACCTGGTACTATTAATAAATTATTCAATAAGTAATTCACCAGCTGCTTTAGCTCGGATTTTTGAAGCATCTCCTGATAGATAGGCTAAGGGAACTTCCTCAAAATCTACAATAACCAACTTAGCTGGGTCTGCACCTGCATCAATAGCTTCTTGCTTCGCTAATTTTTTTGCAAGGTTTAACGTTTCTTCGCGACCTAGTTCACTCATGGAGAATACGCGTTCTATTTGTCCGCTTACTTGTGAAATAGCGGAGCCGATAGCGTTAGCTACACCAGAGTGTTCGGGCTTAAATACTTCCGATGCACCTTGTAAATCTGTAGAGAATAAAATGCTGCCACCTCCAACTAAAATAACAGGTACTGGTTCCGCACTCGTTTTCATTTTATCAATTGTATCTTCAACCATTTCTTTCATTGCTTCATAAATATTTTTGAGTAAAGTTCGGTCAAGATGGGTAACGGCTGTATGATCACCAATGTTCGCTAAACCAAGTGCTACGACAACATCCGTTGTTGTCAAAGTATTACCTCCAAATATTAAGCTTTTTTGATGGAGTTGATGACCAACACTTTCTGGACCAATTTTAAAAGTGCCGTCTTCAAATGTATGGATAACAGTTCCTCCACCTAATCCAATTGCCGCGATATCTGGCATTCTAAAATTCGTGCGCATACCGCCAATTTCAACCGCCAAAGAGGATTGACGAGGGAATGAATTGACTAATACACCAACATCTGTCGTTGTGCCACCGATATCAACAACGATTGCTTCTGTTAAATCTGATAAGTAAGAAGCACCACGTAGGCTGTTCGTCGGACCACAAGCAATTGTTAAAATAGGATACTTAACCGTATATTCAACAGACATTAAAGTTCCGTCATTTTGTCCGAAAAATACTTTCGCATCTATGCCTTCCTTTTCAAGAGCTGCAACAAAGCCATTTGCAGTCGCTCTAGCAACGTTGACGATAGAAGCATTTAATATTGTGGCATTTTCTCTTTCTAATAGTCCGATACTTCCAATTTCACTAGAAAGTGAAATTGCAACATCTTGGCCAAGTATATTTTGGATGATTTGAGCGGCACGTTTTTCATGTTCATCTGTAACAGGTGAAAATACCGACATAATCGCAATTGAATCTACTTGTCCTTTTATATCGTTAGCAATTTGAATCAAATGATTCTCATCTAGATTCGTAATTTCACGCCCATCAAATTCATGCCCACCTTCGACCAAATAAACATGCTTACCAAGTATGTCTTTTAAATCTTCAGGCACACCAAGAAGTGGTTGAATAGCCAATGTAGCAGGCGCACCGATACGAATGATTGCTACACGGTTTAATTTTTTTCGTTCTACAATTGCATTTGTACAATGTGTTGTTCCTAACATGGCATAATTAATTTTCTCAGTAGGGACATTCGCCATTGATAATACCTCTTGTAAAGATTGGTAAATACCGCTACTTACATCTTCCGTTGTAGGTGTTTTAACTTCTGCAATTACGCGGTAATGATCATCTAAAATAACGGCATCTGTATGTGTGCCTCCAACATCAATCCCAATTCGATAGTTTGTCATTTATTTTTCCTCCTTTGATACAAGTATTTCAATAGGGGTATAGTCGACATCGTAATTAAAGTAACGTGGGCCAACTGTTTCTAATCCTTTTTCGGTGCGCCATTTTTTATCTGCTGGCATTCCAATAACAACGCATCTTGCGCCATATCTTAAGCCTTCTGTTGTAATAGGCATACCTGTCTCAGCATCTACTACAGCGATTAAATCAGGTGTCATACAAACCACTTGATTCTCTACTTTGGCCAGTAAATGTTCATTCTGGAAAAATAAGGTACATTCTTTAGATTTATAGTCATCTAAGCCAGAAAGTAATGCTTCACCTTTTGCAAAACCATCTTCCGTCTTTCGATTAACTTCTGTTATTTTGCCTTTAAATAATTGGAAACCATTCGTCAATTTTAAAACTTCATCAATAGCATTTGTATTGTTATCCTTAGCAAAGCGGATTTTTTGTCCAATTTGTTCTTCCAATGATAGAGAATGTTTAATGGATGATGCTTTTAATTGTTTGCCATTCATAGCATAGATTGCCAGCATGACAGAGCCACCCATTTCAATTGTTGCTGTTCTAGCGATACGTTCTGCCCAATTACTAGTTACGGTGTTTAAGACAATGCTGTTTTGCTTTTCATCAGATAAAACCATAGGCGTTGCTGTAATATTATCGAGATGAAATGTGACCATTTGAAGTTCAGGAAAAGCTCGTCCCATACCGTCAGCATCGATCACTGGCAATCCTAGTTCAGCAGCCAGTGCAATAGGGAGTAAAGAATTGACACCGCCTGCTTCAATAGGCATCGTTGCGAATATCTTTTGTCCTAAATATTCTTCCATAGATTTGAAAGCAGCAATCGCTTCTTTTCCACTAGGGATTTTTTCAACCATGACGGTTGGAGCACCCATCATAGCAGATGGAACAACTAATGCATTATCTGGAATTTCATCAGGATCTAACAATTGGATAGGACCATAATTTTCAATTGCTTGTAAAGCCATTAGCTTACCGATATATGGATCTCCTCCGCCTCCTGTTCCAAGCAAAGCAGCCCCCACCGCGATATTTTCGATTTCTTCTTTCCCAATTAATCTCATTTAAATTTCCTCCTTTGATGTAAACTGTAAAGCTGTTTGTTGTTTTGTAATTTGGCTAAATGCTAATTGTAAAATAAAAGCAACTAAAAAAGCGTCGAAGCCAGAAGCACCAGTTAAAGTAAAGAATCCAAATCCATTTGGAGCAGGTGTTGTCATAAAGGCAACAAATGTTGCAGAAATCCAAATAATCGTGCTTCCAACATGTAAATTCCTCATTTGATTTAAATACTGAAATTGGTATTTATGTCTATTGATTAAATAATCACCCACATAAATTCCCCCGATAGGCGGAAGAAGAGCACCTAAAAAGACGAGAAAAGGAATAAATTTATCGTAGATTCCAAGTACTGCAAGTAAAGTTCCAATCGCACCAGCCCCAATTGTTAAAATATATTTGGGGATATTTTTAAATACAACTGAAAATCCAAGTGCTGATGAATATAAATTATTATCATTTGTTGTCCATTGCGCTAAGATGAGAATTAGCAATGCACCAGTCCCCCAGCCAAGACCAAGCATAATTTCAACGACATCTACTTTAGCAGTTGCTTTTGCTAAGATTGCAGCAATGATTAAGACGATACTTAAACCGACGAAAAAACCAATAAAGGAAGCAATTGCGGCATCTTTAGACGACTTAGCATAACGTGAAATGTCTGGACCGATAATTGCCCCAGCAGCTAAAGAACCAATTACTAAAGAAATAGACAATCCAAGTGTCAATGGTTCGCTAGTTAAAGGTGTTGAAATTACTTCATTAAAGCTTCGACCGCTCATTACTTTAAGCAAAGAGCCTATTAGTAATAAGCCTAATAAAGGAACAGCGACGAGACTAAGTTTTTCAATTGCTTTATAGCCAATAAAAGCTGTTGTAGTCATTAAAATTCCACCTACGACAACAAGAATTTTAGGGTGAATATTTAGATTAAAAACATCGTAAAGTATGCTGTGTAAACTAGAGCCGAATAAATCAAGTTGAACACCAAACCAACCGAATAATGAAATTGCAATTAAAATTGACACTGCATAAGAGCCAAAGCGTCCAAGTGCGAAAATAGAAACAAGGGAAGTTGAAAGTCCAGTTTTTGCACCAACAATACAACATCCTGCACTGACAATTGCTAAAATAACAGCACCTATTAAAGTTGCAATGACAGCTTCTGACATTGAGAGACCACTGCCTAAAGCACCGCCAAGTGCAGTTGCAGATAATGCAACAATGCCCCCAATCCAAACCATAGATAATTTTCCCCAACCTTTTCGTTGGTCAATTGGAACAGGTTCTAACTCGTAATCTTGTACAAGTTTCGGTTCGATTTTCTTACTCATAAAACCATCTCCTTTTTACACCTTATTTTGTAGTTATATTGTTAATCATTGTATAGATAAAATGCTCTGCAATCGTCATTTGTTGTTCCAAAACTTCATCATTGTAAACATTTAAACCCCAGAACAAACCATTTCCTACTATGTTAAACTGTTGAACAATCTTGTGAATGTCATTCTTGTTTATATCATCGAAACTTTCAGTCAATAAACCTGAAAGCTCACTATTGAGCCATTCGCTAAAGGTGTTCATATGTGTTTGTAAATAAGTCTTGATTTCAGGAATGGGAGCTGTAACAAGAGAAATATAGGCTGTTGTAGCTGCCATATCTTCTTTATGATGCTTAATAATTCCTCTTAAAAGAGCAATGAATATCTGATCGATTGATTTTTCCCTGTGCTGATCTAATGTATTTTTCATCATATTTAAATGATTATCTAGAAGTTTTTTGAAAGCAGCTATAAATAAAGCTTCTTTATTGTCATAAAAAAAATAAATCGAAGCAGGCTTTATACCAACATCATCCGCAATCTTTCTCATCGTCGCCCCATTATATCCGTACTTGGAATAATGCTTTAAAGCGACGTCTATTAATTTTTCACGGTTCATTAAATTTCCTCCCTAACAAGTGTTAGGTTAGATTATATCCAAAAATAAAACCAAAAGCAATAATATTCTGAAGAATTAAAACGAAAAATTTTCGGGAAAATAAAGAAATATCATTTAAATGCAATTTTTCATCACAATTGTAGGCTGCCCAGTTCTTTTTTTGAGGAGTTTTTTATGTTTCTAGTGACTAATTATTGCGAATGGTTAATACGATGATGAATATTCTCTAGACCGTGCCAGTCACTTTTCGGATAACGATTCAGAATATTCACAGGATCGTGCCAGTCACAATTCAAAGCACAATTCAAACATCGATAAAAAGAATCCACTCTTATTGAAAAATTAAAAAGAGCATGTTATGATGTAGATGTATTACAACTAGACAACTTATTATACAACTGTAAGCGTATACAAATAACTTGAAAAGAGGAGAATGAAAAATGACGAATGTAAAACAAACACCACATATTCAACCGAATGGCGCGGAGATTGCGGAGACGATTTTATTACCTGGCGATCCGCTTCGTGCAAAGTTTATTGCGGAGAATTATTTAGAGGATGTAGTTCAGTTTAATGATGTGCGTAATATGCTTGGTTATACAGGAACTTTCAATGGCAAGCGCATATCTGTGATGGGTACAGGCATGGGGACGCCGAGTATGAGCTTGTATTCTTGGGAATTGATTCATATTTTTGGTGTGAAAAATTTAATTCGCATTGGTTCATGTGGTGCGATTCAAGATCATTTGAACTTATATGATATTGTTTTAGGAATGGGTGCTTCGACAGATTCGAATTATGTAAATCAGTATAATCTACCAGGACATTACTCGAATATTGCATCATTCGAGTTATTGGAAAAAGCGAAAAAAGTGGCAGATGGTAAAGGGATTGATGTCCATGTAGGGAATATTTTATCGAGTGATATGTTCTATAATGCCGATGAAACAGCACTTCAAAAATGGAGTGGCATGGGAATTTTAGCGGCTGAAATGGAAGCGGCGGGTCTTTATATGAATGCTGCGCATGCAGGTGTGAATGCACTATGTATGCTGACGGTAAGTGACCATATTTTTAGAAATGAACAAACGACGGTAGAAGAAAGAGAAACAGCTTTCACGAAAATGATGGAAATTGCTTTAGAGTTAGCGTAAGAGATAGCGAATGGAAATGCCTGTTATTGTCAAAGCATAGAGCTGTTTCGTAACAGGCATTTAATTATAATTGTGGGATGTGAAAAAAAGTGAGTGCGATAGCAGAAAAAAAACAGGACAACTATGTAGTCAATATGAGAAAAGCAGTACCCATTATTTTGATTTTATTTGTATTCTCTTTAATCATTGATAACTCATTTAAAATTATTTCTGTAGATTTGGCAAATGAATTTGGTTTATCTTCAACAACCGTAAGTTGGCAAGTTACCTTGGCGGGGCTTGTCATTGGGATTGGCGCTGTCGTTTATGCATCGTTATCTGATACAATCAGTATCCGAACTTTATTAACGGCTGGTATTTTATTAATTTGTGGTGGCTCTTTATTAGGTTTTATATTCCAAAATTCTTATATCATGATTGTCATTGCACGTATTATTCAATCGGCAGGATTGGCTGCGACAGAAACTTTGTACATCATTTTCGTTGCCAAGCATCTTCCAAAAGATGAACAGAAAATGTTTTTAGGATTTAGTACGAGTTCTTATTCTTTAGCACTTGTTATTGGAACTTTAACAGGTGGTTATGTGTCGACTTATTTACACTGGACAACGCTGTTTTTAATTCCTTTATTGACACTAGTGTTGTTACCATTTATACGTAAAATGTTACCAAAAGAAGCGGCAAAGGGTTTTAAAGTTGATGTCATTGGCTTATTATTAGTTGCTGCGGTTGCGGCTTCGTTAATGTTATATGTGACAGAGTTCAATTGGAAAACGTTGGCATTATTTATTTTGTCATTTGTACTTTTCATTGGATTTATTAGTAAGAGTAAAAAAGCGTTTGTTAGCATTTCGTTTTTCAAAAATAAAAAGATGTTAAGTGTTTTAGCAGTGGCTTTCATCATTTACACAATTCAGTTGGCATTTATTTTTATCTTCCCATTTTTAATAGAGTCTATTTACCAGTTGAAGTTAGATACAATTTCCTTGCTCTTTATCCCAGGTTATTTAATAGCAACAATAGTCGGGGCGATGTCAGGGAAAATCGCTAAAGTATTTGATAGCCAAAAAAGTATTACAATCGCACTTCTACTCATTGCTGGAAGTTTAGTGTTAAGTAGTCTGTTGATAGAGGCTTCGGTTGTCGTTTTTGTCATTTCAATGTTATTATTCTCAGGGGCATTTGCGTTAATGTATGCACCGATGTTGGATACGATGATTGGTACAATTGCTCCAGAACATTCGGGAGCGGCACTCGGTTTTTATAATTTAGTCTTAAATATTGCGGCTTCTATTGGTATCGCTTATACAGCAGCAATGATGGATAATGAATGGTTACAACAAAGTTTACTTGGTGCATCAAAGGAAGCGAATGTGAATCTTTATAGTAATATCTTATTAATCTTAGCATTGATAACTCTCGTTGCTTTAATGGTATACTGGATGTTAGTAGCTAAAAAAAGAAAAGCTATGTAACTTGACGCGGCAAATGTGCTCCGCTATGTGTAGGATGGATTGGTGTCGGGTTAAGATTGATCATGTTACTAAAATAGAGGTCGAATAAATGATGGACAATTTCAAAGATGTAAAGCAACAAAAAAAGCCGCTTTATATTACGGTTTACGATGAATTATTTAAAATGATTGTGGATGGTGTATTTCCAGCGAATAGTCAGTTACCTTCGGAGCCAGATCTTGCGAAGAAAATGGGCGTTAGCCGTATGACATTACGACAAGCACTTGCTCTTCTTCAAGACGATGGCTTAGTGAAAAACATTCACGGAAAAGGAAATTTTATTACGAAAACGGAAGCTGCCCCTAAGAAGGATGGATTAGAAACATTAAGTAATCCTCTTCATAAGAGCCACAGTGAATCGATTGACAATATTCGGCTCAACTTTCGTATTGAATTAGTCAGTGAATATACAAAGCAAGTGTTAAAGAGAGAAATGACAGCTGTTGTTGCTTTTGAAAGATGGTATGAAAGTAAAGGGCAGGTTGTCGCCTATGCATTTTCATTTATGGCGATTGAAACAATTGCCGAATTAAAAGTAGATTTGCAACAAACGGATGAAGTCATCAAGATGCTAGAACATGGTGTTTACGACGCTGCAAACTTTGCTACCATCAATATAAAACACTCGAAAGTTGATAATGCCCCGTCCAAACAATATGAGCTATTTCAAGGCGAGGCATGTGATTTATTAGAGGAAAGTGTTGCAATCGCAAAAACACATCCAATCATCTATAATAAATTTTACATTCCAAAAAGCTTTAGTGAAATCAGCCTAACAGTGACGAAGTAACTTTATAGCGATGTATACAAATGAAATTAGAGTTTTTTAGTGATTTAAGAATAGAGTGTTAACGTACACAATCATGTTTGAATGGTTTCTCCGTGAGATTCCGAACGAAATCCTTTGTCCAATCAGCATCTGGCTGCTTGACACAAAGGATTTTTTTGTGAGTGACTGGCACTTTTGGGGTAACGATTCTGAATATTCACAGGTGCGTGCCAGTCACTTTCTGGAAAACGATTCGCAAAATTCGTTTGACCATGACTGGCATCGCATTAATACCGCACTAAAAAACCAACGTTATTAGACAATGATTTCAATCAGAAATCACGTCTATTGACGTTGGTTTTTATAAATAGAGATTATAAAATGCCGAGTACACCTTGGCTGTTTTTGTTCACTTGGGAAATTAATAGCTGGTCACCGTATTGACGGATGTCAAGTTTGGTGAAGTTCATCATTTCTTCAGCGATGTCTACATCTTCTAAGATCGATAATGATTGCGATAAGTTGTTCTCGAAATCATAAGCGTTGAAAAGATGGAATTCGATAGATTCGATATAAGAACCAATTTTTGTTAAGTGTAATGATGTTTTGTTAATGGCATCATCAAGAGCTGAGATTGCTTGGTTTGCTCCATCACCTGTTAGGACTGAAATTTGATCAATACCTAGTGCCGCTGCGCTTGTGTCGATTAAGTTGATGTTAATCGTTTGTCCTGGATTAGCGCCGACTTGCAGTTTAAGTGTTGTATTTTCACCTAAAATTTGGCGTGTGTTAAATTCAAGTTTTGATGCTGTATCGTCGATTGCTTCAAGAATTTGTGTAATTTCAGTTTGTACTGCTGCACGATCTTCATCCACCATTGTGTCTGTTGCAGCTGCAACGGATAATTCACGTGCTCTTTGAAGTAAGCTATTGACGTTATTGAGTCCTTCGTTGGCAGATTCTAATAAAGATAAGCCGTCTTGCATATTGCTTTGTGCTTGAGAAATGCCTCGGATTTGTGCGCGCATCGTTTCGGAAATCGACAGACCAGATGCGTTATCGCTACTCGTCGCAATTTTAACACCTGTTGATAATTGACGAAGGCTTTTTTCGATTTGTTTGTTATTCAATGAGTAACGGTTTTTCGAAAAAGATATCAATTCTTGATTATGAACTTTCATGAAGTCACCTCTTTTACAATATGATTCTTTTGCTTCTCCTATTATATCGGCGAATTGACATACAATTTAAGGTAGAATGACCGATATAATAAAAAAGAGCTCGATGAGGTGAAAAAGCATGCAATTTGAAAAGGTTGCACAACATTATCAACAAATGGATTTGGCTACGATGCCAGTTATTGATTATACATTACGATTACTCGCGCAATGCGTAAAGTATACACAACTATATCGAGAAGCAGATGGCGTGGAACGTAAAAAACTTTGTAGAAAAGCACAAAATCGCTTGTTTGAGTTAATGGCTGTCGTAGATCATGATCAACCTGAGAGTAAGCGACTTTTTCAAAGTTATGTGTATTTGAATCAGCAGTTTGTCATGCTTAGTTTAAAAAGAGATATTGCAAGAAGTGAAGCAGTTGAAATTGCAATAAACGAGATGATAGAAGCGTGGCTAACAGTTAAAAAGAAGCGAAAAATAGCAACAGATTGTATATAAGAAAAAACTTCTGGGGGGATTTGTTGTGAAACAAGCAGTAACGGTTCAAGGTAAAACAGTAGAAGAAGCGATTGAACAAGCATTAATCAATTTAAAAGCAACACGCGATGAAGTGGATGTGGAAGTGATTACGAACCCAGGTAAGCGTTTATTTGGATTGCGTAAAGCTTTGGCTGAGGTGAAAGTGACGAGGAAGCAACGTATGTCGGAATTAGAAATTGTGGAAGACGTAGATTTTGAAAAATTGGTTGAAGCAGCGTTGAGTGGAGAGGTTGCGGTAGAAAGTTCGCAAATTTCTTCTAAAGGTGTGCGTGTAAAAAATGGTCGTTTAGAATTTGTATTTGAAGGAGAAATAAAGCCTTCGATTACTCCGGTAGACGACGTGACATTGTATATCAATGACGAACAAATAACGGAGAAAGTGACCATTCAACCTGATGACGATGTGACGTTATCGATAGCAGATGAGTTGGTTCCACCACAATACTCAATAGATTTAATTGAAAACAATATGATTGCTTTATTAAAGTTTACCCCGGGGAAAAAAGTACGGAAAACATTGAAAGATATGCCTTATACGATGGATTTAAAGCTTACGACAGCTGCAATGACGACTTATTACAATGATTTAGCACCGCAACAAATTGTTGATGAGTTAAAGACGTTAGGTGTACAAAAAGGGATTATTTTTCCAGCAATTCAAAAAGTGACACAGGTAGAGAAACCATATGAATTAATTGTTGCACGTGGGCAATCGCCTGAAGAAGGAGCAGACGGAGATTTAGAAGTTCATTTTACGATTGATACATTCAATCCAGATAGTTTGGAGAAAGTGGATTTCCGTGAAATGAATACGATTTCGACTGCTAGAGAAGGAGATCCAATAGCGACGCACGTGCCGCCAGTTGAAGGAAAAGATGGCTATGATTTACTTGGGAAAGTCATTCCTAAAAAGCCTGTCCGCGACATTACATTACGTTTGGGGAAAAATGTAACGTTGGAAGACGGGGAAGTAATTGCAAACATTTCGGGAAATCCGACCGTAGAATGGCGCAATAAAACAGTGAAAATCGATATCAATCCAGAGTTTTACCATCCTGGTGAAGTAAGTTTAGAGAGTGGCAATATTCGCACTGAAGGAGATGTGCGGATTGGTGGTGACGTGCGCACATCGATGTTTGTTGGGGCGGCAGGTTCAGTAAGAGTGAATGGTTCGGTTCGAAAGGCTACAATTGAAGCAAAACATTCGGCAATTATTGTAGGTAATGTGTTATCATCAACAATTACAGTAGGTAAACAAGATGATATAGAACAAGAACTTGTTGAACGCCTGGAACAAATTATTATTATTTTAAAGCAAATTCAAAGTGCAGTTGGGCAAATTTTAACGCTTCGTGGCAGTGAAGAAGATGATTTATCACCCACTGCTTTGAAACAATTGATTCATTTATTATTGGAGAAAAAACATTTAAGTTTTAAACGTTCGGTAAGTGTATTTATTCAATTGGTAGAAGAGCGAAAAGTTGAGGAATCTGATGAGTGGAACAATATTGCGAATGAGTTGCATCGCGTATTTTTAACACCTTTGACGCAAGAATTGCCAGCAGACTTACGCTTGGAAAATTTAATTTTTCACCTTGACTCTTTCATTGAAAACTATTATTTAGAAGGTACAACAACGAATGAATTAGTTGTGCCGTATGTTGCAAATAGTAAATTGTATAGCAATGGCAATATTGAAGTGAAAGGGCAAGGAGTGATTCAAAGTATCCTCGTAGCACGCAACCGAATTCAAATTCAAGGTGTGTGTAGGGGTGGGGAAATCATTGCTCAAAATGCCATCGTCTTACAAGAAACTGGCTCTGAAAACCCTGTCACGACGCTTGTAAAAGTTGGGGAAGTGGGTACAATTAAAATTGGTAAAGTGTATGCTGGAACAGAAATTCAAGTTGGCAACAGAAAGCACGCCTTCCACCGCGATGATTACGAAATCTTTGCACGTTTGGATGAAGAAGGCATGTTGATCCTGAGATAATTGAAAAAAGGGCTATCCAATAAGTCATTTTATTGACAATTGGATGTCCCTTTTTTGTTTGAGAATGTTGGCTGATTCGTATGATTGATATTAAAACTCTAATGCCATTCACTTAGGTAAATCTACTAACAAGCTCATGCATATGTTCTGCTTCTGTTTGTAGCTCTAATGAAGCGTTCATAATTGATTCAATTGCAATTTTTTGTTCATCGATTGACGCATTCACTTCTTCAGTAGCGGCAGCTGATTGGGTTGCTACAGATGCAATTTCTGAAATCGCTTGAATAACGATTTGACGATTTTCATCCATTTCATTCATCTCTGCATTCATGGAATGAACGAGAGTGGATGTGTTTTTAATCGATTGTGATAGTGAATCAAAAGAAGTTTTTGTGTCGTAAATCGTTTTAATTTGATAATCAGAAATGTCCAATGTTTGATGCATTTGTTTTTCAGCTGATTCCACATCGTTTTGAATATCTCCTAATAATGAACGGACATGTGCAGTTGCTGTACTTGTTTCATCAGAAAGTTTTCGAACTTCTTCAGCGACAACTGCAAAGCCTTTACCATGTTCTCCTGCTCGTGCGGCCTCGATACTTGCATTTAAAGCAAGTAAATTAGTTTGTTCCGAAATGCCAGTAATGGTTTGGGTAATTTCTTGAATGGCACTCGTTCGCTTTGCTAATTGAGTAATATCATTTTGTAAAGTTTGAATCACTACACCAAATTCA